>OLQU01000014.1_pt1 | contig 198203 bp, 170 predicted proteins | sample 1672271 | NCBI WGS metagenome assembly OLQU01 (sample SAMEA3136666, study PRJEB25190) | human gut metagenome | biome: human gut; feature: human-associated habitat; material: faeces | place: Austria | collected 2013 | reverse complement strand
ATCATAACCGGGTGATTATATAACGAATAAATCTCAAAATCTGATGCTTTATAGATGTTTCTGACACCGTCTCACGCGACAGCTTTTATAAGATACCACCATCATTTGGCAAAGTCAAGCACTTTTATTGAATTTTACACGAAATAATTTTGGCCACAATACCAAATGATACTGTGGCCATGCTCACCGCTATTATCGTGCTTTATATGATTGAATATTTTCTTCTATATATACTCCAGTGCCTGCTGTATATTTGCGACACCTACCACCTTCATGTCTCCAAGGTCTTTCATCTTCTTCACATTGTCCAGATTGGATCTCGGTATGATACAGGTCTTAAATCCCATCTTTGCGGCCTCGCGTACTCTCTGCTCAGCACCTGACACTCCACGCACTTCGCCTGAAAGTCCCATCTCTCCAAACATGACCATATCAGAAGGTATGGCACGGTTCTTGAAGCTTGATACAAGAGCAAATACTATTCCCAGATCTGCCGACGGATCATCAAGGCGCATACCTCCGGCTATATTCACATATGCATCACAGCCCGCCATAACTATGCCGCCTCTCTTCTCAAGAACAGCAAGCAAGAGATTTACCCTGTTGTAGTCGAGTCCCACACTTGTTCTTCTTGGCAGATTGAAGCTTGACTGGCACACCAGAGCCTGGATCTCAAGCAATATCGGTCTTGTTCCTTCCATTGTACATACTACTACAGACCCGGATGTGTCATCAGGTCTTCCATCCAGCATAAGCTGTGACGGATTCTTCACCTCTGCAAGTCCGGTTCCCTTCATCTCAAATACACCGATCTCATTTGTCGAGCCAAATCTGTTCTTTACTGCACGAAGGACTCTAAACCCGGCATTACGCTCGCCCTCGAAATAGAGAACTGTATCTACCATATGTTCAAGGGTTCTTGGGCCTGCCACGGTTCCCTCTTTGGTAACATGTCCTACTATGAATATGGCGATCCCTGTCTGCTTCGCCATCCTCATGAGTCTGGCTGTAACTTCCTTTACCTGGGATACACTTCCCGGTGCAGACTCCACATCATCCGTAACTATGGTCTGTATGGAATCTATAACAATGACCTTTGGAGTGTCCTTCTTGACATACTCCTCCACATCCTCGAGATTGTTGACACAGAGAAGCAGCATATCCTTTGTAAAATTTCCGATACGCTCTGCCCTCATCTTTATCTGTGAAAGGGACTCCTCACCTGACACATAAAGTATCTTCTGTCCCATCTCTGACATATTCCTGCACATCTGCAGCAATATGGTGGATTTACCTATACCCGGATCTCCTCCCACCAGCACAAGGGATCCGCTCACTATCCCGCCGCCTAATACTCTGTTTAATTCGCCTATTCCTGTGGTAAAACGCGTCTCGTCGGTGGTCTCCACCTCCAAAATGCTTGTAGGCGCCACGACAGCCCTTCTACCGGACTGGCTCTTGGCGCCTACTGTCACTTTCTCCTCGCAAAATGAATTCCACGCTTTACAGCCGGGACACTGCCCCATCCATTTTGTCGATTCGAATCCACATTCCTGGCAAAAAAACACCTGTTTTCCTTTTGCCATAAATATCTCCTGTGTATGCTATATTAGTCAAATGCTCTCTTAACATCAACCTTGACTGGTCTGCCCTCTTCAAGATCTACGCTTATGCTCATCTTGCCACCGAGGTTGGTCTTGTTCTTGCCAACATATACATCGTCTACGTGAACCTTGTACTCTGTCTCAGGCTCAAGCTCAAGTGTGATGGACGCATTCTCTGGTCCCTCAACTACAAATGTAACATCGTTCTCATCAGCCTTGAAACCATGTACTGCTGTTCCCGGTACTGACTCATATACGAACATTCCGTTCTTCTCAAGCTTTGTGATCTCGTTGAAAGTCTTTATCTTGTAGATATCTCCCTGGAACTCAAAACCGTCCTTCTTGGTCTTTGCTCCAAGCTCATAATTACCGAATTCCAATGACTCCCCCTGTGCATTTATCAATTCATTTACTACTGACATTGATCTTATCCTCCTGTTGTTTTTGTATGATCTGAACTCTATCGCAATAATATCCTGATATATATCAATAATTTCTGTATACTATCCGTTAGTGATTTTCATTATACAGTAATGCATCCTTTTTTTCTACAAAATTATGCATTTTCACCAATATTTCATATTAATTTCTACTGCTTAATTTTCCACACTTGGCACTACTGTATATCATGCTCACATCACAAATATCTAATCCGACATCATTCCTCTGTCTTTTGTTTCGCTGTAAGTGATATTTTCTCAGTGGTTTTTCCGTCGGCTTCCTTCTTTTTCTTCGTTGACACTGTGACTGTATCACCTTTTTTGACATCACCTCTAAGCATCGCCTCCGCAAGCACATCCTCCACATATGTCTGGATAGCCCTTTTTAGTGGTCTTGCTCCATACTTCTTGTCATAGCCTTTTCCAAAGATATATTTCTTTGCATGGTCGGTGAACTTAAGCTCAATATCCATCTGTGTCTGGACACGGTTCTTAAGTTCCTTTAACATAAGTCCGGTTATATCCTTTACATTTGCCTCGCTCAGGGCATGGAACACGATTATGTCGTCTATTCTGTTCAGGAACTCCGGCTTGAAGGTTCTCTTGAGCTCATCCATTACATTGCTCTTCATCTTCTCATGTTCCTTTGTCTCATCGCTTACCGTGACAAATCCAAGCTGCTTAGGGTCAACTATACCCTGTGCCCCTGTGTTGGAGGTCATGATTATGATGGTGTTCTTGAAATCCACCTTTCTTCCCTGGGAATCCGTTATATGTCCGTCATCAAGTACCTGAAGGAGAATGTTGAACACATCGCTGTGAGCCTTCTCTATCTCGTCAAACAGCACAACAGAATACGGATTGGTCCTGACCTTCTCACTGAGCTGTCCGCCCTCCTCAAAGCCTACATAACCCGGAGGTGAACCTATCATCTTGGACACGCTGTGCTTCTCCATGTACTCCGACATGTCAACTCTTATCAGGGCATCCTCACTTCCAAATACTATATCTGCAAGAGCCTTGGAAAGCTCTGTCTTACCGACACCTGTAGGTCCGAGGAACAGAAATGATCCCATCGGTCTCTTCGGATCCTTAAGTCCGACTCTGCTTCTCTTGATAGCACGTGATACGGCTGTAACAGCCTCCTCCTGGCCAACTACCCTCTTGTGAAGTTCACTCTCAAGGCGTTCAAGCTTCTTTGACTCCTTCTCCGTGAGCTTGCTAACAGGGATCTTGGTCCACACGGACACAACATCCGCAATATCGTTCTCCTGAACTGTGATATTTCTCTGGCTGGAAGACTGCTTTCTTGCATTCTTCTTTGCAAGCTCCTTCTGTCTCGCGCTCACCTCTGCCGCCGCCTCTATATTGCCAGCCATGAGTGCCTTCTCCAGATCGTCGTTGAGCGTTGTAAGCTCAGCCTCCACAGCCTTTTTCTTCTCATAATTATGTCTGTCCGATGAGAATCCGAGCCTCTTTCTGGAGCATGCCTCATCCATAAGATCTATGGCTTTGTCCGGCAGGAATCTGTCTGTTATATATCTGATGGACAGATCCACCGCAGCTTCAACCGCATCATCGCTTATATCGACATTGTGATGCTGCTCATAGCATGGTCTGAGTCCCTTGAGTATCTCCACTGCCTCATCCCTTGTAGGCTCATCCACGTACACCGGCTGGAATCTTCTCTCAAGGGCCGCATCCTTCTCTATATACTTCCGATATTCGTTCAGAGTCGTAGCACCTATCATCTGGATCTCGCCGCGTGACAGGGACGGCTTCAGTATATTGGACGCATCTATTGCACCCTCGGCACCGCCTGCCCCTATGAGTGTGTGAAGTTCATCCACAAACAATATGATATTGCCATCCGATATGACCTCTCCGATGACCTTCTTTATCCTGTCCTCAAACTCTCCTCTGTACTTGGAACCGGCAACCATGCTTGAAAGGTCAAGCGAAAGAAGCCTTTTACCCTTTACAGTATCCGGCACTTCATCGTGGGCTATGAGATATGCTATGCCCTCCACAACAGCAGTCTTTCCAACACCCGGCTCTCCGACCATACATGGATTGTTCTTCATTCGTCTGCTGAGTATCTGCATGACTCTCTCTATCTCTTTTGTACGTCCGATGACCGGATCCATATTGCCCATCCGTGCTTCCTGTGTCAGATCTCTGGAATACTGATCCAGTGTAGGTGTGGATGTCTTGCTCTTATTTCTCGACTTTTTCAGTGCTGCATATTCTCTCTTTGCCGTATTCGCATCGCTTCCACAGGCCAGAAGTATGTCTGTGTACACCTTCTGGATATTTACATTCTCTGATGCCATAAGCTTTACAGCTACACAGTCTGTCTCCTTTATAAGTGCCAGAAGGATATGCTCTGTTCCCACCTCCTGGGAATTGAGTCTTCTCGCCTCATACTGTGAGTCATCGAGAATCCTTCTTGCGCTCATCGTATATTTGTCTCTCTCCCCTGTGACTACTCCACCAGGTTCCAATGTATACTTCAACGCATCTATGATCTTAACTATATCCAGACCATTCTCGTTCAGAATACTGTACGCTGTTGTATCTGCTACAGATGCCAGTGCAACGATAAAATGCTCGCTTCCGACAAAATTCTGTCCAAGCTTCCTCGCCACCCTGTTTGCCTCTTTTATAACTATGTCAGATTCTTTGCTGTACGGTAATTTCATTCAGTCCACCTCAAATCTAAATAATCTAGGATTTTATGCGCTTCATTATAGCATATGTCGTCGTGCGTAAGCGCGATGACCTACGCACGCATCAGCGTGCTTCATTATAACATATATATTACAGGAATACAAAAGAGGTTTTGAGACAAATTCTCTCAAAACCTCTTCCGTAAATATATATCTATAGATTACTGCTCATCTATAGCCTTACCTATATCATGTCTCATGTACTTGTTGTCAAATGTGATCCACTCTGTCGCAGCATATGCATTCGCACGAGCCTCGAAAAGATCCTTGCCCTTTGCTGTAACACCGAGTACACGGCCGCCATTTGTCACGATCTGATCACCGTCAAACTTTGTGCCGGCATGGAATACAAAGTAGTCATCCTTGCCGTCAAACTTCTCAAGTCCATGTATAGGATAGCCCTTCTCATATGATACAGGGTATCCGTCTGATGCAAGAACTACGCACACTGCCGCATTGTCCTCAAACTGAAGATCAACTTTATCAAGTGTTCCGTCGATACATGCCTCCATGACATCGATAATATCATTCTTCATACGAGGAAGAACTACCTGAGCCTCAGGATCGCCAAATCTTGCATTGTACTCGAGAACCTTAACACCATTTGGTGTCATCATGAGTCCGCAGAACAGAACTCCCTTGAACTCTCTGCCCTCTGCCTTCATGGCAGCCATGGTTGGCTTGTAGATGTTCTCCATGCAATACTCGTCTATCTCTTTTGTATAGAAAGGACTTGGGGAGAATGTTCCCATTCCGCCTGTGTTGAGTCCCTGATCTCCATCCTTTGCTCTCTTGTGATCCTGTGCTGAAGTCATAGGCTTGATCGTTGTTCCATCACAGAAGCAAAGGACTGATACCTCACGTCCTGTCATGAACTCCTCTATTACCATGGTATTTCCGGCTGAACCAAAGTGCTTGTCAAGCATGATCTCCTTGACGCCTGCCTTTGCCTCCTCAAGGTCATTACATATGAGAACACCCTTGCCGAGTGCAAGTCCGTCAGCCTTTAAAACTATAGGGAATGTGGCTGTCTCAAGGTACTTGAGCGCTGAATCGGCATCTGTAAAGTTCTCATAAGCCGCTGTAGGTATGCCATACTTCTTCATGAGATCCTTGGAGAACGCCTTTGAGCCCTCTATGATCGCTGCATTTGCACGAGGTCCGAATGCTCTGATACCGGCTGCCTCAAATGCATCGACCGCACCTGCAACAAGCGGATCATCCGGCGCAACAACAACCAGATCGACTGCCTTATCCTTTGCAAATGCAACCAGCTTGTCAAAATCCATCACACCTATATCAACGCACTCTGCAAGTGCTGCGATACCTGCGTTGCCAGGTGCACAATATATCTTGGATACTTTATCACTCTTTGAAATACTTGTAACTATAGCATGCTCTCTTCCGCCGCTTCCTACTACCAATACTTTCATGGATATTCCTCCTAATCTTCTACAACTGCAATTCCATCTTCAACATGTACTTTGCCATGGGCGATCTTGTCTATAACCGCAGGCAGAAGCTTCCACTCGGCCTGCTCCATCACACGCTGCTGCAGAACCTTTGGTGTATCTCCATTCTGTACTGCAACCGCCTTCTGCATGATTATAGGACCTGTGTCAGTGCCTTTATCTACAAAATGGACCGTAGCTCCCACTACCTTGACACCTCTTGCAAGGGCTGCCTCATGAACTTTAAGTCCATAGTAGCCTGTTCCGCAGAATGCCGGTATGAGTGATGGGTGTATGTTGACTATCTTATTCGGATATGCATCTATCACTATCTCAGGTATGACCACAAGATATCCTGCGAGAACTATAAGATCCGCTCCGGTCTCCTGAAGCTTTGCGAGAAGTGCTTCGTTGAATCGAGCTCTGTCCGCGTAATCCTTAGGGCTTACGACCTCCGCTGCTATTCCCACCTTCTTCGCTCTCTCAAGAGCAAATGCATTCTTATTGTTGCTTATGACCGCAACTATCTCCGTATCTGTTATGACTTTATTATCTATGGCATCTATGATGGCCTGAAGATTGGTTCCGCCGCCTGATACCAGAACTGCAACCTTTAGCATAAGTCTACTCCCTTTTCACCAGCTACAACTGTACCGAGAACAAATGCCTTGTCGCCGGCAGCTTCTATAGCTGCAATAGTCTTATCTGCGTCTGCAGGGTCTATAGCAAGACACATACCAACTCCCATGTTGTATGTGTTGTACATCATATGCTCATCTATATCGCCTTTCTTTGCGAGAAGCTTGAATATAGCCGGTACCTCATATGAATCCTTCTTAACCTGAGCACGAACTCCGTCTGGAAGCATTCTTGGGATATTCTCATAGAATCCACCACCTGTGATGTGACTGCATCCCTTAATCGTAATGCCTGCATCCTTCACTGACTTGAGAGCCTTTACATAGATTCTTGTAGGCTCAATAAGTGCCTCACCGAGTGTCTTGCCAAGCTCGTCGTAATATGTATCAAGAGATTCCTTTGTCATCTCGAAAACCTTTCTTACAAGTGAGAAACCGTTGCTGTGCACTCCACTTGAAGCGATACCTATAAGTGTATCTCCAGGCTTAATGCTCTCTCCTGTAATAAGATCCTTCTTCTCAACAACACCTACTGCAAATCCTGCAAGGTCGTACTCATCCTCAGGCATAAGTCCCGGATGTTCTGCTGTCTCACCACCTACGAGGGCAGCTCCTGACTGGTTGCATCCCTCTGCAACGCCGCTTACTATAGTTGCAATCTTCTCAGGATAGTTCTTGCCACATGCTATATAGTCAAGGAAGAAAAGTGGCTCTCCACCAGAGCATGCGATATCATTCACACACATTGCCACTGCGTCGATTCCGATGGTGTCATGCTTATCCATAATATAAGCCAGCTGAACCTTTGTTCCACATCCATCTGTTCCTGACAGAAGTATAGGCTCTTCCATATCCTTGATCTTAGCGAGACTGAAAGCTCCTGCGAATCCGCCAATTCCGCCAAGTACCTCAGGTCTCATGGTTGTCTTGATGTGCTTCTTCATAAGCTCCACAGACTTGTATCCAGCTTCAATATCTACTCCGGCATTCTTGTAATCCAATTTCTTATCCTCCTGTTATCTGTTTTGTACAGGGCGCACCGGCGCCTTTTCAAATATTCCAATAAATTATAGATTATATCGAATACTTTGTAAAGATTGAGATGATTACAAATTGATAATGTGGTGAACGTGTGGTATAATCACAATATATTGTGATTATAGCTATCCGCAATATATAACAGTCGATTATACTACAGCAAAAGCAGTTACTAAAGGAGCACCCGCATGACCAACAACAGATTGAACATCGGTATTTTTACGTGTCATATTGATAACGATTACGCAACAGAGGTTTGCAAAGGAGCTGAATACGCAGCAAAGGAACTTGACTGCAATCTCATCGTATTTCCGGGCATGTTTCTGAATGCCTCCTTTTATGATCCTGCCAATCAACTGTATGATTACCAGTATAATTCGATTTTCTACTATGCACATCCTGAGTGTCTGGACGCACTTATCATCTCCGTCGGAGCTATATCATCTCTGTTATCGGAGAAGGACATGAATTCTTTCCTTTCCCATTTTGATGGAATACCTATCCTCACACTGGAGGAGAAGCTTCCGGGATATCCATGCATCAGAACAGACAATTCAAGAGGAATGAGGGATGCCATAGAACATCTCATAAAAGAACACAAGAGAAAGCATATATGCTTTGTTGCCGGCAAGGATGACAACACCGACAGCAATCTCAGACTCAAGATATACAGAGAGGTTCTCTCTGAGAACGGACTCAGCGTTGAGGACCGCATGATAATACACGGCGACTTCGCAGAATACTGTCAGGAGGAGACTGCACAGCTTCTGGATGTAAACCCGGATGCCGATGCCATCGTATTTGCAAATGATCGCATGGCAATAGGCGGTTATGCAGAACTCAAGTCCAGAGGAATACGCATAGGAGAAACCATGTCAGTCATCGGTTTTGACGATTCACCATCTTCCGTCAACATGGATCCCCCCCTCACCACAGTCAATATCAATTCCTGTGAACTCGGTTTCCGTGCAGTGTATGCGGCGGTGAGACTTGCCCAGACCGGCAACATGAAATCCGAGACTCTGGATTCCAGACTTATAAACAGACTGTCCTGTTGCTGTCACCTGTGCACAGAGAGTGACCTGATAGATGCCGGCAGACATTTACTGGATCTTGACATACCGGACATCATCGATATTCTCGACGGACGACTCTTCGGAGAGATCGCAGATTCTTTCTTTGCCTCCAAGGTCATGTCCGCATACAACAGGATACTCATTGATATAGTATCCGTGATCAAGAGCGACATTGATACGGAGTATCCACAGAACAAGATCATCGATGAACTCAAATGTATTCTCGAATCTGACCTGACCGATTTTTATTCTGTCCAGAAAACAGCATACATGTTCCGTGAACTGGCTTCCATCTTCTCAAGCTGTAAATTGTCTGCAGCCAAGAGTCTCCAGTTCAACAGACTTAACACGACCATAACCAACACCATATCACTCTTCATCTCGAATCAGCTTTACAACACGATATACGAGAACAAGATGATGGGCTGGTCATCAATATACATAACCCGTGACACCCTGACATACGGCGAGGATCTTGGCAAGACATACACATCCATCCTCCACAAGCTTCAGGGGCTGAATTACGAAGGAGCTTACATCTACACATACGACGATCCTGTGCGCATCACAGACACGGGAAGCTGGATCGTTCCAAAGTCAGTCTTCCTTCAGGCTTTCTTCAACCCGAACAATTGTCAGGTGCTTTTCGGAGAGTCCAGAAGGGTTCCTTCTATAGAGATTTTTGACAACGAATATACATACTATGACAAGCGTTTTACATCCGTCATAGTTCCTATATTTACAAACGAGGATCACCACGGAGTGTTCATATGCAACACAGATGTGGCTCACTTCAGTTCCATATATTCCACCAGCCTGCAGCTCGGTGCAGCACTGAAATATATGTCGCTGCTCCGTGAGCAGAACATCACGCAGGAACAGCTCAGGATGTCTCTGAACGAGATCCACGAGAAGAACGAGCTTCTGAACCACCTGTCGACATCAGATGAGCTGACGGGTATATATAACAGACGTGGATTTATGGAGCGGGTTGAATACTATATCAACATTCCGTCAAACTGTGGAATGAAGGCTATACTTCTCTTCGCTGATATGGATTCACTGAAAGTTGTAAATGACAAATTTGGACACAAGGACGGTGACTTCGCCCTCAAGAACATCGCGAACATCCTGTCCCAGAGTTTTGGTCCACATGATGTCATCGGTAGAATAGGCGGCGATGAGTTCGTATGCTTTGCATTTATAGACGACTCCGATTACGTCACCGAAGTGCAGCGCAAGATCAAGGATTTCTCAGCCGAGCTGAACGCAACCTGTGGCAAGCCATACTTCATAGAGATGAGCGTTGGTGTTACTGAATTTGTCTGCGATGGAGAACAGACCATCGAGGATCTACTCTCACAGGCAGACACGGCACTTTACTCAAACAAGAGATACAAGAGAATGTCCATACTGAAGTAATCTTCAGTATCAGAACAAAGATATATACATAAAGAGAGACAGATATTTATTTCGACCGAAATAGATATCTGTCTCTTTTTGTCCTATAGGTCTACTTTGCCTGATCCAGCGCTTCATTGAGCTTCTCTGTTCCCGGCAGGACAAATCTGCCCTTCTCGATGATCGGAACTTCAGTTCCATCCGGATGAACGGAATATATTCCTCCTATCTCATCGTAAGGTATTGTTATGTCTGTATGGCAGTTGAAATACGCCTTTGACACATCTGTTTTTCTCAGAATAGAACACTCATTGTCCTTTGCCACGATCTCCTTGCCATCAGGATTGTGGAGCACATTTTCCTCACTCCAGCTATAGCATGTATCTCCCACAGCAAAATGCGGCCCCATCTTCTCAACTATAAGGATAGGCAGTTTATACACTATGTCATATTTGTTTGCCATGACGTATGCTGTCGTATTTGTTCCTATTGCAAACTCTCCTATAGGAAGTGTATCCCTTCCGCCCAGAAGATTCTCCTTTATATACGCCTTGTTCTTCTCCGTATCCGGATAGTTGTCACATGTATAGTCCGCTATTTTTCCATCCTCAAATGTAAGCTTGAGATTCACATATTTCAGGCCGTCCAGGAATACTTCACTTACGTTTAATATTCCGTGGGTTCCGGTGAGCTTCGGTGAAGTGAACACCTCTCCAACAGGTATATTCACATCGGCTACGCAGTTCTCAAAGTTGGTCTCCTTCGATGGATCTGTCATCTCGTGCATCATAACGGTCATATCAGTCACATTTGCTCCCTGACCGACAACCCTCACGTGTTCAGCCTTATCAAGCTCATCTATCATACTCTGATGGATCGCCCTGAACAGATCATTGTCCAGTGTGTTGATCCTGACAGTATCCCTGAATATATCTCTGTATCTATCTCCGATCTCCGGCACAGGGTATGCTATTATAGTGAAGCTGCACTGATCCTGGGCTATATATTCATTTACGATCTGTGAACTCATTGTGCGGTATGAGATCGCAGCCTCCTGCTGTTTCTTGTCGAGCACAGGATTCAGTTCACTGTTCTCCGGCTCAAATGGGTTCTCGCCGAACACCTCGACCACCGCAGGGCCCGCATATACTGAAGCCTCATAGGCCATATTCTTGTATGCCTGTCTGAGCACCTCCAGCTTTCTCTCCATGAGCTTCTTGTCCATGAAGAGTGCCTCATCCATCCTGTGATCGTACTCGAGCTGTCTGTTAGGAACGCTTGACGAATAACCTATCCTGTGTATAAGTCTCCTGTTGATCCTGTTTGCCGCATATCGGTAGCATATCGGCCTCAGACCCATCTGCTCAAACTGCAGTATCGCGGCTCTTATCATCCTCTCCTGTCCAAGGAAATATCGGATATTTACAGTTTTCTTCTTCGAGAGATCTATTCCGGCAGCCTCGAATCCCAGTCTGTAGCCCTCGGTGAATGTTTTTGCCATGGCCTCTATCTCTGAATCCGGCAGGGTACTCATGAAAATCGCCGTGTCGATCTCATTTTTTCCAACATACTCTCCATATCTATACAGATACGTGACATCGCCCAAATCGCTGTTCATAATGATATCCGTCGCAAATGTGAGATCAGGGTCAAGCTGCTCTCTTATCCTGTACGTGATCCAGAACTCGGCATAATCGTTCTCAAAATAATACACAGCGGATTCCAGATCCTTCACGGAAAAATCATCCTGAAACATGAAATATATCTGGACAAACAGCTCCGCAAACAAAGTTATGTCAACCACTCTGCCCTCAAATGCGTACACTGTCATTCCTCTTATCTCGTTGTACACAAATCCCAGAAGCTGGGCGATGCGCTTTATCTCCTCTTTGTCACGGGTGTAATCCTTTGAAAACTCACCCATGATATATCTGTAATTTGCATAGCTTCTATTGTAGTTGTCTCCCAGTATATCATTGTACAGCCCATGGTTCATCGCCTGAAGCTGATCAAGGCTCCTGTCTGGCAGTGCGTCATTTTTTACCAGTTCCAGAACATCTCCTATTCTAGCTATAAATCCGGCAACATGACTGAAATAATCTCTGTACGGCTCCTTTACCAGTGATTCATGGATTATCTGTCTCACACGTTCCATGATAAGCTCATAGCGCTCTTCTATATCATCATATTCTTCTGTAAGATTCTTATAATAATTCATCGCATGCCCTTTCTATAACCCCATCAATAAAAATATAACAGACGCTCCAAGAACTATAACATTAAGTATGATCGCCATCTTCTTGTTTGTTATACCTCCGTTGTCCGCCCTGTAGCCTATGGCCGAGAATACCAGGCCTGTAAATGCCATCAGCATCGCGCTGACCATGAGGACTCCGTACACCCTCTGTACCTTTCCCTGGGTAAGTATGGATTTTATGATGGATATGACCACAAACACTCCGCCAAATCCGCCCAGAAAGTATCCAATTATGGTGTCCGTCGGCAGACCCGGTGTCGAAACTTTGAATTCCTTACTTCTTTGCATGATATCTCCTGATAAGTTTTGCTGTAACGTAATATATACAATATCCTATGACTCCACCAAGCGTATTCATGATGATGTCATCAATGTCGAACACACCCAGTTTGGTTATGTACTGCACCGTCTCTATGGCAAGTGTAAATCCCAGAGAGTACAGCAGAGCCTGTACAAATGTTGTGTTCTTATTTCTCGCCCATCTGAGCAGCATACCAAACGGTATAAATGCGATTATATTGCCATAGAGATTCAGAAATACACTCATTGGCGACATCTGATCACCGTATGTGATAAACCGCTGTATTTCCTGCAGAGGGTGAAGATTGTATCTGCGTTCATCATATCCCCCTCTGCCAAACATATCGCTGAAAATAAGAAAGTAAACGATACAGATTATATAAAGCACAAACAACACAGAGCACACAGCCCTGAGTTTTTTTCTATCTATCTGCTTCAAAATATTACTCCTGTCAGGACAGGTCTGCAGCTTTACGCATCTCCATTATTCTGTCAAGAAGCATGTCTGCACACTCTTCCTTTGACATCATCGGAAGTTCACTGATACTGTCCCTTGTAATGAGAGTGAGAACATTGGTGTCAACACCAAATCCCGCCCCTGCGACCTTTAAATTATTTGCCGCAATAAGATCTATATGCTTTGAATCTATCTTCTTCCTTGAATTCTCTATGAGATCCCTTGTCTCCATTGAGAATCCGCAGATGATCTGATCCTGTATCCCCTTTTCAATTCTCTGATTTCCAAGTGCAAGCAGAATATCCTTCGTTCTCGAAAGCTTGATGCTCATGTCTCCATCAGCCTTCTTGATCTTGTGTTCTGCCACCTCTGCAGGCCTGTAATCAGCCACCGCAGCAGCCTTGATGATCACGTCCTGCTCTGTACTTCTGTCCATGACAGCCTCATACATATCCTGAGCCGATGTTATGTCAATCACATTGACAAATCTCGGCGGTTCTATCTCCACCTTGCCTGTGACCAGGGTGACGTCCGCCCCTCTGAGCATGGCCTGTCTGGCAATGGCATATCCCATCTTGCCTGTGGAGTGATTCGTTATATATCTGACCGGGTCTATGGCCTCACGGGTAGGGCCTGCCGTAACCAGAAGTCTCACCCCGGCCATATCCTTTTCTTTCGCTATGGCCTTAAGGATATAATCCTGAAGAACCTCCGCATCAGGGAGCTTGCCCTTGCCTGTGTCTCCACATGCAAGGTATCCAGTTGCGGATTCCACTATCTCATATCCATATGACTCAAGCTTCTTTATATTGTCCTGTACTATAGGATTCTCTATCATTCCGGTATTCATGGCCGGTGCTATGATCTTAGGACATTTTGCCGGCATGATCGTTGTGCTGAGCATATCGTCTGCTATTCCCCCCGCTATCTTGCCGATTATATTGGCCGACGCAGGTGCCACCATGAACACATCCGCCCTCTTTGCCAGTGCTACGTGCTCCACGTTGAACTGGAAATTCCTGTCAAATGTATCGACCAGGCATTTGTTGCCTGTGAGCGTCTCAAATGTGATCGGATTGATAAAGTTTGTTGCGTTCTCCGTCATGATGACATGCACATCCGCATGCTTTTTCACCAGCATACTTGCCAGATTGGCTATCTTATATGCCGCAATGCTTCCTGTGACTCCGAGAACTACTGTCTTCCCTTTTAACATACTGTGTATTTTATCCTTTCTTCAAAGGCTGTATTCTATAACTCAGCTATAAAGTTGTCAATCAGTCTCGCCTTGCCGAACTTGACTGCCATTGCACAGAGTACATGTCCTTCTGCCTTCTCTATGGACTGCATGGTATCCATGTTGACCATCTCTACATAGTCGATAGTTGCAAGCGGTTCAGCAGAGATGAGCTTCTTCATCTCACCAACGATCTTCGCTGCGTCTCTCTCTCCGTCAGCTATCATGTCCTGACCAAGCTTTACGGCCTTGCTGAGAACTACTGCAGCCTTTCTCTCCTCTGGTGTGAGGTAGATGTTTCTTGAGCTCTTTGCCAGTCCGTCCGCCTCTCTTATGATCGGACAGCCGACTATCTCTATATCAAAGTTCAGATCTTTGACCATTCTCATGATGATGGCAAGCTGCTGGGCATCCTTCTGTCCAAAGTATGCTCTGTCAGGTGTAACTATATTGAAGAGCTTTCCTACAACTGTACATACACCCTTGAAATGTATTGGACGTGTAAGTCCGCAGAGTGCATTTGGAAGTCCTGTCATGTTGATGAATGACACGAAGCCGTCTGCGTACATCTCCTCAGGCTCCGGATTGAATATGATGTCTGCACCTGTGCTCTCACAGAGCTTTGCATCAGCCTCAAGATCTCTTGGATAGCTCTCAAGATCCTCGTTTGGTCCAAACTGTATAGGATTTACAAATACGCTTACAACTGTTCTGTCGTTCTGCTCCACTGACTTCTTGATAAGACTCTGATGTCCCTCGTGAAGATAACCCATTGTAGGAACAAGACCAACTGTAAGTCCCTGCTTCTTCCACTCTTTAACCTGCGCTCTTACCTCATCTATCTTCTTTAAAATTACCATGATCGTTTTCTCCTTTAGTATAACTTCTCTATTACTTCATCGTCTATCTTGTATGTGTGCTCAGGGCCCGGGAATGTTCCGGCATTTATCTCATCGATATAAGCCTTAACCGCACCTCTCATAACATCGCCCACATTTGCAAACTGCTTTACGAACTTTGGAACAAAGTCTGAATACATGCCAAACATATCCTGATTTACAAGCACCTGTCCATCGCAGTAACGGCCTGCGCCTATTCCTATGGTAGGGATGCTTACTGTCTCTGTGACTATCTTCGCAAGCTTCTCCGGTACGCACTCCATTACGAGCATGAATGCGCCTGCCTCCTCAACAGCCTTTGCATCCTCTATGAGCTTCTTGGCTGCAGCCTCTGTCTTGCCCTGCACCTTGAATCCGCCAAATGCGTTGATGGACTGTGGTGTGAGTCCAAGATGTGCACATACAGGTATGCTCGCCTTGACTATGGCGCTTATCTGCGGACACATGTCCTGACCGCCCTCAAGCTTCACCGCTCCGGCACGTCCTTCCTTCATGATCCTTCCGGCATTGACAACCGCGTCATACACGCTTGTCTGATAGGACATAAATGGCATATCTGTGATAACAAGAGCATTCTTTGCGCCCCTTGCCACCGCTGCACTGTGATGTATCATATCATCAACAGTTACAGAGATCGTGTCCTCATATCCGAGGATAGTGTTGCCCAGGGAATCTCCAACAAGAATAGTGTTGACTCCTGACTCATCCACGATCTTCGCCATGGTGTAATCATACGCTGTGATCATGGATATCTTCTTGTCCGTTCCCTTCATCTGCCTGAGTGTTGCCGTCGTGTTCTTCATAATTAAATTCTCCTATTCCGTTCAGTAGACGTATCAAACCGCTATAATCTCTGTCCGGGTGCTTTCTCTCTGCCACCGGCACAAGGCATCTGGACACCGCAGCATATGCGCTCCGTTCATCTCCGCTCAATGCATTCAGATGCTTTCTCACAGTTTCTGTATCACATCTCTCAACAGGCCCTGTCAGGCTGTCAACCGGTCCCCTGTCAGCCGCAGCTTTCGCATTGCCGAGGAACAAAGGCACTATAGCCCTCTGTGCCTCCTCCGCCGAGAAGCCGCACTGTGTCAGAAGCTCCTGTGAAACCGCCAGCAGCCCTGTTACCAGATTGCTTGCAAACACCGCAGCGCCGTGATACTTCACCTTGTCGGTACCATCAATGCGCACACAGCTATTGCCGAGGGCTCTTATGACAGAACATACCTTATCGACATATCTGTCATCTCCCTCAACTGTAAAAAATGAATTGTCCAGTTCTTTATAGGATTCGTACTTTGAACTTATTGCATACATAGGATGAATCGAATAACCAAAGGCTCCCGCCTCTGTTATACCTGAGAAAATATCTGATGTCATCGCCCCACTGGCGTGACAAATGATCCTGCCACGAATGTCAAGATCCTTTATACTCTTCCACACCTCTCCTATCTGTCCGTCAGGAACGGTGAGAAAAATAATTTCACTATACTCACACAGCTGCTCCAGGCTGTCGTACACACAGGTCTCGGTAAACTCTGCTGCAAGCTCCGCACTCTGTCTGCTGGCGCTAAAATATCCACCAACCTCCAGGCACAACGCTCCATCCGTTTTCTCTCTGACAAGCTCTCTCTTCTCTGCGATATACCTGCCAAATGTGAATCCGACTTTTCCAGCTCCAATAAATCCAATCCTCATACAATCACCTGCTTAAATCTGTTGTCAGTATCCGTGTATGCGCTTCCTGTGGAAGCATGATTCAGGTACAGCTTCTTTCGAATACCATCCATCCAACATACTAACATTCCACTTTTTAATTGTAAAGTTAGTACTTAAACTTTTCTATTACTTCTTCGTTAGCTTTCATGGCAGCCTTTTCCATGTCTCTACGCTCATCCTGAAGCTTTAATCTGACTGCCTCGTTGTTGACACCGATTATCTGAAGGGCAAGATATGCAGCATTCTTGCTTCCGTTTATCGCAACTGTTGCAACAGGGATTCCTGAAGGCATCTGAACGATAGAAAGAAGTGCATCCATTCCATCAAGAGTTGCGCCTGAGAGAGGTACTCCAATAACAGGGAGAACTGTCTGTGATGCCACAACTCCAGGGAGTGCTGCCGCCATTCCTGCAGCTGCGATTATGACCTCTGTTCCGTTATTGTTAGCTTCCTCGATGAATTCTGAAAGTCCTGCGTGTGCTCTGTGTGCTGAAAGGCATCTCACATCGACCTCCACACCGTAATTCTTAAGAATTGATACTGCCGGCTCAACCTTTGGCAGATCACTTGTTGATCCCATGATAATTGCTACTCTCATTTTTCATTTCCTCTTTTCTTGTTTATTTATATTGCAGCGCAGGCTTATTTTGCCTGCGCACTTTATATAATGTTAGATACTGTTGAGATACTGGTCTATCATCTCACTGGAGGTCTGGTAATCTCCGGTTCCCACATACTCCTTAAGTGCAGTGAAGAACTCTGTGTCTATATCTCCGTAGGAGTACCTGTCAATATCACGTATAAGGTCCTCCACAGGTTCGCGGTCCCCCGCTCTCAAGAATGCCCTGAGCTCCTTGAGCTTGCTCTTGTTTATTCCATCCCGGACTTCCTTCTCAGCAGGCTCCTCCACATGATTTATCTTTGACATGTACTTGTCTATCTGCTTGAAGAAGTCGTTCATCATAGCTATAAAATCGCGGGTATTATCGCGGGCATACTGCTGGTTTCCGATATTTATCGCAGACTCCAGGTTGGCCGCCTTGCGCTCGATTCCGTAAGCCCCGATATTTGCACTGCTGCTCTTGATGTCATGGATTATATTTTTGTACTTTCTCACATCGTCGTCTATATATTTTCTGAGCTGCTGTACCTCTTCCCGGTACTCATCCCTGTAATTTCTGACAAATGTGTTAAAGGTTCTGAAGCTTCCACCCATGGCTTTGACGGAATCTTCCACGGACACAAATCTTCCAAGCAGGACTGCATCCTCCATATAGTTGATGTCATCATCGGACTGGGAAAGCTCTGTGTCTCTCTCCTTTATCTTGTCCTCCGATATATAAGTCCTCAGCATGGATTCTGCCTGATCGAGCTCTATCGGCTTAACTATGACATCGTTGAAGCCCGATGTGAGTATCTCCTCTCTGGATGTCTCGACCGTGTTGGCGGACAGCGCAATGATAGGCATCTTCTTGTACTCCTCACCGTCAAGATTTCTCATCTCCCTGACGGTATCCAGTCCATCCATGACAGGCATAACAGTGTCGATAAATACCATATCGTAATTCTCCACCATGACCTTATCAAGTGCATCAAATCCCGATGTGGCTGTGTCGCACGCCAGACCATATGTATCAAATATGGTCTTCTCCACCTGTAATGCAAGCTCTGAGTCGTCCACTATAAGTATGCGGGCATCCGGCAGCCACAGATGTGAATTGGCATTTCTTCTCGCCATCTCCTTGCGCTTTCTCTCATTGTAGTTGACATAACTATAATCAAACACTGACTGCTTGATGCTGAAGCGTATGGTCGTTCCTGCGCCATATATGCTCTCTGCGCTGATGCTTCCATCCAGCATACGCACAAGCTCCTTGGCTATGGCAAGGCCAAGACTGACTCTAAACATTCCTATATCTGATCTCTCATAGGAATCATCCAGCTCAAACAATGTTCCAAGTCTCTCTTCCTTAACTCCAAGTCCTGTATCCGATATCTTGAAGTCCAGATATATCTCATCGTGATCCCTGTCAAATATTCGGGATATCTCAGTCTCCGGTTCCTCTATGAGCTCCGAGAATTCACTGACTGTGTAATCCTCGGCCTCCGCCTCATCTACATCCTCGTCAGCTCTTCTGGCTATACGCCAGTCAATGTCTATGCTTATATAGCCCTCTTTTGTAGTATTTGCGGACCATGCAAATATGTTCTCAAGAATCTCTCTCACCGCCGTCATATCTCCTATGAGTCCGTTCGGTATCTTGTCCTCAATGCTGACCTTGAGATCGATGAGATCACTGTTCACCATGGACTTGAATTCGTCGGAGAGCTCATCTATGAGATCCGAGGCAAAATACTGCTTGTACTCCGGCTCTATGATGTCGTCCTTGAGGTTTGAAAGCTTCGATATTCCATCGGACATATCGAGTATCTCTCTTCCCGCAGCATACATGGCACCGTACTGTGCATACTCATCACTCTGGGTATCCTGACAGTTTCTCATGGCAAGCTCTGAGATGGCGATTATGTTATTGAGTGGAGTCCTTATCTCATGATTAAGATAGTTTACATAATCATTCTTTGCCTGATTGGACTTCTCCGCCTCCTCACTCTTCTTGCTGAGCTCTTCCACCTGCTCGTTCTGTCTTCTGAGAAGCTTGAAGATACTTCTCGCAACAGCTATTCCCACTAAGATAAGAAGAACTATAAATATCACAAGGAGCATCTTTGCCAGATTCGTCTCGAAAAAACCAAGTTCCTTGTCTATGACAAATGTAAGCGGCTGTTCACACTCCACGCCGTCCGCATTTTTTGCAGTTAACATAAAACGGTAAGTACCTCCCTCAAGATTGGTGTACTCGACCTCCATCTTGTCAGTTCCCGTGAGCGTTCTCTTCTCGCTCTCAAAGCCCTCAAGGTAATACTCCACTGATATGTCAGCACGGTTTACATAACTAAGGACTGAGAACTTGATAGTTATTCTGTTGGTGTTCTTCGGCACATCTATCTGTCCGTCCAGATCTGAGAACTGATGCTCAGTTCCATCCACCTCTATGGAGGCAATACGAACCCTAGGAGCTACCTCGTTCACATACTCTGAATTGAGATTTATCCTGCACAGCCCTTCATCGCAGCACACATACACAACGCCTGTCTTTGACACATAGTTGGTTGATTTCTCTGTTATGTTGGATATTATTCCGTCGTTCTTCGTAAAGCTTATATATTCAGGTGAGGCATTGCTCAGTATATCCTTCTCATAATATCTGTATAAACCTCTGGAACCAAACATCCACAGGTATCCCTGATCGTCCATTATGAGATCGTATATACCGTTGGTGTTATCCACGGTGGTGACCTGTCTGACGGTTCCCTCCTGATAATACAGACCATTGTCCGTTCCTATCCACAAACCGCTGCTTCCGCGGACCATACTTGACACAACGCTCATCTTCTGGGTATCATCCAGCTTCATCTTGCCGACAGTATAATCCGTGTCAACTATAAACACGCCAGCGCCGTTGGAACCGGCATACAGCTCGCCGGTCTCGTCTGCGTACAGGCTGATTATGTCAGGGTTATCAAGTCCATCCAGTCTCGATATGCTCTTTACGACATCATCGCCCTCTATCACAGATATACCGTTCTCTGTTCCAACCGCCACCGTTCCCGGCTTTATCTCAGTTATACAGTTCACGGCATTGCTTATGAGTGATGACTCTCCACGGCTGTAGCTCTTGTACTGCCAGTTTCGGCTCACCTTTATTACACCATATATCTTATATGTAGCTATCCACAGATGATCGTCCGAATCCACATACAGATCTCGTATACTTATACCGCTGAGCTTTGATACAAGCTCATTGTCCGCACTCATCACAAGCTTGCCATTTGAATCTACGATATACAGACCTTCATCAGTTCCTATAAACGTGTTGCCATTGTAGCTCGTCACACAGTTCACGATGGAGCTGTCTATGCCGTACTTCATGGTGACATTCTGGAACTTGCTCCTCTCCAACTGAAGAATACCTTTTCTGTATGACGTAAACCAGTAATTGCCCTCAAAGTCTATGATCATATCGCTCATCGACTCGTTAAAGCTCAGTCCCCCGATGGCTGTCACATTACCCTTTGATGTGATATATCCAACACCGTCATCGGCAAGCGCCCAGATGTTGTCGCCATCCGAATATATCTTGTTGATTCCGTGAAGGTTGCCCGTGTTGATGATCTCATTCTTGCCGTCTGTTCCTATCTTAAGGATGCTGTATCCGGCGGATCCATAATATCTGTTGCCATTCTCGTCAACATACAGTGAGTTTATATCGTCGACCCTGTACTCTGACTTGTTGGTTATGGAGACATGTCTTTCAGGATCAACGGTTATCAAAATATCATTATTGGCTATTGCATACACATAGTCCCCATGTCCTGATATATTTCCCACGCTGAGTCCTGACACGACATCATCAGCCAGAGCTTCCGCACCGTCAGATGACAGACGAAATATTCCCGACGAGGCCGCTATCCACAGATTCTTGTTATCGTCCTCGTACATGGCGTTGATGGTCGACACACCCAGATTGTACATCTCGGAAACTCTCTGAAAGGTTCCGTTATCATACATGTAGAGTCCATAGTTGTCCGTTCCAACATACAGCTTCTCATCACTTGTGAGATAAATGCAGTTGATCGAATATTTCGTGGCATCCTCGTCACCGTCCAGTGAGAACAGTGTAAATTCACTTCCGTCATACCTGTAAAGTCCGTTGTCCGTACCTATCCATATGTATCCACTCACAGACTGGCACACACAATTTGCCTCTCCACTGTCAAACCCATCGGTATCGGAGAATGTCCTCTGGTTATAATTTGATGTAAAATCCTCATCTGCAAACACACTAAGCCGTGGCCACATCACTGTCGCCACGGCAAGTATTATCACGTATATGATAAGTTTCTTTTGATGATCTCTCATTTTTTCCTCCGAAGATATGTCCGCTCCTACGCCTCTTTGAGGAATGCAACATATCCTTTCTTGGTCTCATATATATCTGCCTTGGATGTCACTTCCCATGGTGCATGCATGTTGAGTACAGCCACGCCACAGTCTATTACCTCCATACCATACAGTGAAAGTATATATGCGATGGTTCCGCCGCCACCGACATCTACCTTGCCGAGCTCGGCTGTCTGGTATGTGATCTCCGCATCATCCATGATCTTTCTTATAGCCGCCATGTATTCTGCATTTGCGTCATTTGATCCTGACTTTCCTCTTGATCCTGTGAACTTGTTAAATACCATTCCCTCACCGAAGATAGCCGCATTCTTCTTGTCAAATGCTGACTCAAATGTAGGATCAAAGCCCGCAGATACATCCGATGACAGCATCCTTGACGATGCAAGACATCTTCTGAGTGAGATCTCTGAGAAGCCACCCATGGCGTTCATGATCTCAGCTACAGTATTCTCAAAGAAGTGTGACTGCATTCCTGTTGCTCCAACACTTCCTATCTCCTCCTTGTCAGTGAGCAGACAGCAGGTCGTCTTCTCCGGATCGTCAGCCTCAAGCATGGCGACAAGGGATGTGTATGCACACACTCTGTCGTCCTGGCCATATGCCATGATCATACTCTCGTCTATACCGCAGTTCCTTGCCTTTCCAGCAGGAACGATCTCGAGCTCTGCTGAGAGGAAATCCTCCTCCTTCATATTGTACTTCTTCTCAAGGAGCGCAAGTACAGCTTCCTTTACAGCCTCCTTCTCCTTGCCCTCAAGCGGTCTGCTTGCAAACAGTATGTCAAGCTGCTCTCCCTCTATCACTGAATCCGCTCTCTTCTTGAGCTGCTCCTGAGAGAGATGTATGAGAAGATCTGTAACACAGAATACCGGATCATTCTTGTCCTCTCCTATGTTCACTGTCATAACGTCACCATTTGTCTTTGCAACAACACCGTGTATGGCAAGTGGGAGTGTTACCCACTGATACTTCTTGATTCCGCCGTAATAGTGAGTGTCGAGATATGCAAATCCGCCCTTCTCATAAAGCGGATTCTGCTTCACATCCATTCGAGGGGAATCAATGTGTGCACCGAGTATGTTCATGCCCTTCTCAAGCTTCTTCTTTCCTATATTGAACATGGCGACCGTCTTGTTCATCCACACGGCATACACTTTATCTCCAGCTGCAAGGCTCTCCTTGTTCTTAATGATCTTCTTCAGATCTCTGTAGCCGTGATCCTCTGCCTGTCTGACGATCTCTTTAACGCATTCTCTCTCTGTCTTGCCATTGTCAAGGAATTCCCTGTAGTCCTTACACAGGCTCTCCAGCTCCTTTATCTCATCCTTCTTGTATTTGTTCCACGCATTTTTCTGTGCCATTTTCATTGCCTCCTGTTAATAACTGTACACATCAGTGTCTATATTCCACGCACTCCTGCGCATAGTAATACTGCGCAGGATAACGAGTATAGCTCCCATTATTATAAAGAAAATAATATATACTGCATATGACGGGATCATTGTAAACTTGAAAACAAGATATCCTGCCACACACAAAACAATTGCTATAACAATTGCAATAGCCATATTAAAGAATGCATTCAGATTGCCTCTGAGCGCACCGTATTCATCCTCCCAGTCAAGCTTCGGATGTGTTGAATCGAGAAGCACACCTGTGTATGTGCAAATGCCCGAGCCGAGGATTCCCAGCACAACATAATACACACTGTCTATAACACTACACTCCATATATATACAGAGGATAACCGTGGTAACCGCGATCGTCACTCCGCTGAACAGCATGCTAACCCAGACCTTTGCGCGGATCTGGAGATCATATGTCATCGGGATGTGCTTTATAAATGATATATGGCTTCCCTCTCTGGTGAACGCCGTGGATGCGATACTGTTCATCGCTGTTGCAAAGAATGCCAGGGCGATGACCGCAACCAGCATGACCATGTCAGCCAGGAAAAGCCCTCTTCCAAATGTGTCTCTGAATGCCCTGATCGAATCCGCAGTTGCAGGTATATTGAACAATGCCACAACGAGTATCGGCCATATCAGGTTGACCACAACGCAATACTTCCTGTATGCCGGAGTCCTCACCAGTGTCTTTATCTCCTTTGCCATATATGATCTGAACGGTGTCTTTATGGCAAAGTCCTGCAGCCCGACAACTTCCTTCTGGCGGCGTCCCGACCTTCCTGTGGATGACACAAGGTATACGCCCCTGAGGTACAGCAGATTTCCAAGGAAAAACAGAAGTGCCACACAGGCAGCGTTCACAAGCACAAAGAGCAACATATACACGATGTTGTTACTGCCCAATGCCTTCAGGAACAGCGGAACTGTGAAAAATATATTGTTCATTACCTTTATGAATATATTGTCACCATTTTTAAGGCTGTCTATGTAATTATTTATATTCACAGAGTCCATCTGTGCAAATGACCATATGAAAAGGCCTGCAAACACTACAACCGCAAGTCCCACCATGAAGTCCACATTTCTGAGCAGTTTGAGTCTGCTGAAAAACGCCATGACTATCAGTGCAAATATACCACAGTACACCAGCGGCAGAACCGGAAGTAAAAATACGCCAAGTAATGAGGTTATCACGGATACCGGCTTTATCTCTGCGGCTACAAAGTAACCGATAAATCCACAGAAGAGAACCATAAACTCCATGACGCTCTCGGCAAAATATGCGTGTGTAAACTTGGCGGCCACAAGCTCTGCCGGTTTCACAGGCAGCGGCAGTAAATGATCAAGATCAGATGAAAAATAAAGCAGATTGAATATGACCATTATACTGAATATAACGCCGAACACCGACATGAGCTGGATAACGAGGTTGAGTCCCTCTGTACAGCCTCCCGCCTCCATGAGTGCGGCAGTCATTATGTAAACTATAAATCCCACAACGATACAGCACGGGATCATGATACAGCACATGGCGATGATTCCCATGACCTTATATGCCTTTGCCTTGTCCCCGTGCTCCGGCATCTCCATATCATTATTCCTGCTTATCATACTGAGCAATATCCTAAAATTCTTCATGCGTCATCTCCACAAATATCTCTTCAAGAGATTTGTTCCTGTGCTGTGTCTCAAGCTCATCCAGAGTTCCCTGGTATATATCCTTTCCCTTTCTTATCATGATTATCTTGTCGCAGAGCTTCTCTGCAACCTCGAGAACATGTGTTGAAAAGAATACACAGTTTCCTGCGTCGGCATGTTCACGCATCATCTTCTTGAGCTCATATGCCGCATTCGGATCAAGTCCCGTCATAGGCTCGTCGAGTATCCATACAGGTGGATTGTGCACAAGCGCAGCTATGACCATCATCTTCTGGCGCATACCGTGGGAATAGCTGACCATCTGTCTGTTCAGGCTGTCCTCCATACCAAAGCGCTCAGCCATCTGCTCTATCCTCTGCTTTCTCTCGGTGGTCGATACTCCATATATATCAGCGATGAAATTGACATACTCAAGTCCCGTAAGTCTGAGAAATATATCAGGATTGTCGGCTATATAACCCATGGACTGCTTGGCCTCCATCGGCTTTTCTCTCATATCGAAACCATTTATCTTTACTCTGCCCTCCGTCGGCATAAGTATACCTGTCAGCATCTTGATGGTAGTTGTCTTACCCGCACCATTCTGTCCAACAAATCCTACTATCTCACCCTTGTGTATATGGAAACTGAGATCATCAACTGATACAATGTCTCCGCCATACACCTTCTTAAGATTCTCCGCTATTATCATGCGCATGTCCTTTCATCACTATATCGTTTTTGCATACCCGGTCTTATTATATCAATTCAGCGTACGGTTTACAAGTTTACCGTTGTATCAAGACAGAATGAATATATGACCTTCTCCTTAACCTTCATGCCGGTGAGCTGTTCAAGCACATCGGCGTATTTGTCGAGCTGGATATGGTATCTCTTAACCAGCTCCGACGCATCCTTCACGCTGTCTGTCTTGTAATCCAGAAGAACTATGCCTCCATCCTCCTCGAAGTAGGCATCTATGATTCCCTGTACAACTATCGTCTCGTCTCCGCAGTCCTTAAGTGAGCTCATTATTTCTCCGGGCTCCATCATCATGTAGAACTGTCTCTCACGGTACAGTCTGTCCGACTTGCCCGCAGCCGCCATGCGCTGTCCTATCTCACTGTGTATCATCTTATATATCTTCTTTGGTCTTATCCGCTCTCTGTACAGCTCATCAAATAACCCAAGCTCAAACACTCTGTCGACATCCTTCTCCGCATCCGCAACAGTTTTCCCTGAGAAGTCTGCAAGCTCCATGATCTTGTGATAAATGTTTCCTATCTCATTTCCATGGACTATCCTCTCCTCACTCATGAATGCTGGGATTGGGACCTCACTTCTGGCACTGTACTCCCTGCTGGTTAGGATATCCGGTGTAATGGCATCCTCACCGTGCGCCTGAAGTCTTTTTATCTCGGTTATGGACATCTTGCTCTTAAGCCCCGAATGTCTGTAGCCATACCTGAATTCCAGTCCGTTCTTCACATGGTCATACAGTTCTTTGTCGAGCTTCGCTTCAGAGGCTTCCACTGTCATATTTTCTGCTTCATCCTGATCAGTCTCAGGAGACATAAAGCTGTCGGCCTCCACCTCGATGCTCTTCACATGATCGCACTCTCCCACATATCTGAGCGCGGTATATATCCAGGCGGCATAGCCATTTGCTTTCATGATAGATGCATAATTCATCCTGTCTCCGATTATATACATATCACAGGCTGCCTTGAATTTATCTGCATCCTTCACGCACCCGGTCATGTACAACTTTTCCTTTGCCCTGGTTAACGCCACATACAGGACTCTCATCTCCTCGGCATAGGTCTCCGCAACGATATTCTTACTCATTATCCGCTTGAAAAATGTCATTCTTCTGGCTCTTGTTCTGAGGTCGACCTGGTCGCACGCCAGATAATGATCCTGGTGGACAAGCACATTTGATCTGGTGTCCATCAGATTAAACTCCTTGCCGAGCCCAGACACAAATACAACAGGGAACTCCAGTCCCTTGCTCTTGTGCATGGTCATGACTCGGACGACGTCCTCATTCTCACTGACCACATCAGCCTCTGCAAAATCCAGATCATTTGTCTTGAGCCCATCAACATATCGGATGAAGTTGAACACGCCCTTGCTGTTCTCCTCGAAATCATCCGCCTTCTTGATGAGCATGTCGATATTCGCCTGGCGTCTTCTTCCCATCGGTCTGGCACCGACAAACCAGTAAAATCCGGTGGTGTCCAGCACGTATCTTATTATGTCGCTTATGGACATATAATTTTTATTCTTCTTGAGATAGTCAAGCATGCGGAGGAATTCCCACAGTCTGTCCACAGCGTGTTTTTTCTCGCCCACATGGGTGTCCATATAATCTATGACCTTGTCATAAAGTCTGGCGTTCCAGTCCGTGCCGTTCTTCTCGTATCTGCTGCGGTATTCACCCACTATAACCGCAAGCTCCTCCTCATCAAGGCCCACCAGTGGCGACCTTAAGACAGCAGCCAGGTCGTAATCCACGTAGCTGTTATCAACTATGGAGAGCATGCTGACCAGTGTCCGTATCTCAGCAGCATCAAAGTAGCCACTCTCACTCTCAATATACAGAGGTATGCCCTTCTCCTGAAATACCCTGTCAAATATGGTGGATGCTGTGGACACACTTCTAAGCAGTATGACGATATCCTTATATCTGACAGGTCTCCTGTCAGCACCACTTCCAACATACAGAGGTTCACTTCCGTCAACAATATCACGTATCTTACCGGCGATATAATTCGCCTCAACCTCAGGATTGCCATACTCCTCAGATACATCCGCTTCTCTCATATTGTTGTCTATGAGTATGAACTCTGATACAGGGCCATGATCCACGTCATCCGGCTCCGTCATCCCTTCTCCGTCACTTATGGCAAATCTGGAATTGAGCTTTGCGCCCTCATCGTACTCTATGTCTCCTATCTCTCGCCTCATGAGCTGGGCAAATATTGAGTTCACCGTCTTTAACACATTTATCTCACTTCGAAAGTTTCTGGTCAGCAGTATGCTGTTGCCATCTATGTCCGGGTCCGCTATGTCAGCATCACCCAGCCTGCGGTAGCTGTCATACTTCTCTATGAACAGATCCGGTCTCGCCATTCTGAATCTGTATATGCTCTGCTTAACATCGCCGACCATGAATGTGTTGTGGATATCCTCACCGTGTCCCGACACACTTGCCAGAATATATTCCTGCAGAAAGTTACTGTCCTGATACTCATCTATAAGTATCTCCCTGTACCGCCTTGAGACTTCCTTTCCAATCTCTGAAGGGACAGCCCTGTCATCCTCTATTCCATCGCAAAGTATCCTGAACGCGAACTCCTCTATGTCGTGGAACTCGAACATATTCTTGTCCATCTTGACCTTCATCAGCTCATCCATATAAAGCTCAGTGAGCTTCAAAAGTGATGATATCACTGGCTCAGTCATGGCTGCCTGCCTCAGAATGTCATCCACATCCAGGACGACAGAAACTATGTCGTCTATGATCGACTTATACACATCCCGCCTTGATTTGACAAATTCCTTCTTCTCCGGGTCAGCTCCACCGCCCGGGTTCACAAATCTGTCAAATGCATAGCATATACTCCGGCCCTGGGCATCCTTCTCCATCTTGAGTCCCTCCGGTCTCAATGACGATCTGTATATATCTCTGAGTTCAAACAGGTCAACATGCAGGTCGTCTTCCCCGCCACAGCTTCTGAGCATGTGTGTTATCAGCTCAACATCCTTATCCACACGGAGTCCGTACGCCTCAAGGCCATACGCCTCCGTTGCATATTTCTGGCACTCCCTGACCATATCATCCGCAGTTCTGAGCATCATGTACACCCTGTCCGCAAATGTTCTGACCATCGGAAGCCCCATGACTTCTCTTCTCTTCTCCTCCTCAGTGGATGATGTATCCACGGCAAATTTCATGGCATCCGCCGCCTGCGCAAGCCATTTCTTCGGCTCCGGATAGCTGGATATAACCTTTATTATCCTCTCAACGATATCCGGCACGGCACTGTCACTCTCATTTCTCGCAAACGTCATTATCAGCCTGTCGAAACCGGGCACGACCGATTCATCCTCATAGCACATCTCCATGACCTGATCCATCACGTCGTGCTTTATGATCTTCATCTCCGTGTCGTCCGCTATGCCAAATGCACAGTCGAGCTCCACCCTCGCAAAGTATTCCTTCACTATCCTAAGGCAAAAGCTGTCTATGGTGCAGATGTCAGCATGGTTGATCAATGTCATCTGCTTTATAAGATGCTCGTCATATTCGCCCTTCGCCATCATCTCATCTATCTTTTTCTGCAGTGCCTGTCCTATCTTCTCCTTCATCTGGGCCGCTGCCGCATTTGTAAATGTAACGACAAGAAGCTCATCCACAGATACCGGCTCGCTTCCCTCTATTCTGTCACCACGCGAATTTCTTCCGGCCACCATCTCTATGATACGCTCCACGAGCACCGCCGTCTTACCTGACCCCGCCGCTGCAGATACAAGAAGATTGCCATGCCTTGTGTCGATGACATGCGCCTGCTGGTCTGTCCACTTTATTCCATTGTCAGTCTTCATATCTTTTCCCATGTCATCATTCCTCACTTATCTCTATATCGAACTCAGCAGCTCTCTTCACTATCTGTTCAGACAGTTCCCTCAGTTCCTCAAGATACACCCTCTCCTCCGCAAGCTTCCTGCCGGTGCTCTCGAGAGTATCCCTCATCTTCTGTGTTGCCTTATCGCCGCGGTCATCTACCTTCTTCTTTGCATCCTCATACTTTTTCCGGGCGCTGTCACATGACTTAACGGCCTTCTCCATATCGCCCCTGACCTTCTTGTATTCAGTCTTGATATTCTTTATATCCTCAGCTTTGCGGCTGTAATTTTCCGCCTCGCCCCTATAGATCCTGGAGTATGAATTGCCTGAATACTTGCTGTCAAATGCACATATGCCCTTAAAATCACAGTATTTGCACGCATTTGCCTTGCCCTCATTGACCGGATTTATCTCGATGCTTCCCTCGGCTATACTGCCGGCAAGCCTCTCTATGTTCCTGCGGTTCGCCTCCATGAGATCTGTTATAAGAGTCTCCTCAAGGCTCTGTCCGTTCTTGAGTGTCGCTGAGCTGTTGTCCATGACCTTCAGCGCCCTGTTATCTCCATTGTACAGGCCTGAATATCTGGACTCCTCAAGTATCTTCTTCTCGAAGGTGTCCACAAGCACTCCCCCGAACACCTCGTCATCGGCCGCAAATCCCATGCCGTCATCGGTGTATCTGATCTTATCTCCCATTGCCGTCACGTCACATGCCGGATTGTCAAAGGTATAATACAGAAGTCCGCCCACATGTATACCACCAGGTCTTCCAAGCTGTGCCATCCTGCGCTTTTCAAGCTCGCAGGCTATGGCGCCGTATGTCACGAGCTGCATCTGGAGTCCTCCGAGCACCTTGTCTATATCCAGCTTCTTATCAGATGACTTGTAATCTATGATCTTGAAATAAGCATCCCTGTCATCCGTAAATTCATCTATTCTGTCTATAACTCCCTTGAGGCTCATCGTGAGTCCATTTGGAAGATTGAATATATATCTGTCTATGTTGTCTGCATTTTCCGATGTGTTGAACCGCCGCTCAAAATTCTCCGGGTCCATCTCCCCACATCTGATAAATGTGCGGAGCGTCCTGGCTGTCCTCGACGCAACATCCGCCAGAAGCTTTTTCATGTATGCCGCTCTTGAAGAATCCTCAAAGTACAGCCCGGCTTCATCCTCCGCAGATTCATTTGCAAATTCCACCGCCTTCTGTTCCAGCTCCGCCTCGTCCAGATGTACCCAGTCGTTGTCCCTGAACATCCTGACAAATGAGAATATCTTCTCCATGGTTCTGTGAAGTATATTACCAACATTTGCAGCGCCTATCCTGTATGTCTCCCTCTCTCTGAGCGAAAGTCCGTATGTCAGGAAATACTTGAACTGGCACTCAGCATACCGCTCAAGCTTGGACACACTCTCCACCAGATTCTCTCCATATATAAGGCGTACAGTATCTGGAGACAGATTTTTTGACGAGTTAACATAATTCTGCCCGAAATTGATCGATCTGAGCTGTCTGCCATATCCCATCTTCGAAAGCAGTTTTCTGACAGCGTCCAGCGTCTCCCCTGCTTCAACGTCATCAGAATGTCTGATGATGTATCTGAGCGCTCCCGCCGCAGTCTCCGGCATCTGACCGTCCACATCATACTCCTCCGTCCGTATATCCGGGAATATATTCTTTATCCTGTCTATCAGGTATGACGGCTTCATGGACTTGAGATCCTCTCCGATCTTTCGGCACAGCACATAGATCATATCCGACGCCTTGGTGAGCGTGGTGTATATATAGAACTGTTCTATATACGCATTTGTCTTATCTGATGGAGCCAGCTCTATACCGTAGTCCTCAAGACTCTGGCGGTCTGCACCGGAGAGTATCCTGCCCTTCTTGGCCGGTTTCGGAATTATGCCTTCGTTCACTCCCGCCATGAACAGCACCTTTATATGGTTGAGCCTTGATCTCGTCATATCGCCGACCACCACGCGGTCTATAGTCGGAGGCACTATACCGATCTCCATATCCGCTATGCCTGCATCCAGGATTCCCGCATATTCTTTTACGGTAAGCTTCTCATCGCCGATTATAGCCTCCATCTTCTCAAACAGGGCAACAACCTTGTCAAATATCCTTCCGTATGCATCTCCCTCATCCCATCTCTCCTGCTCATACAGCACTTTCTTATGAGCCTCAAGCTTACCGCACACATCAAGCTGCGCAAGGAAGCTGTAAAGAGATTCCGTATATGTTCTCACTGTGTTCTTGGAGCCAGGGCTTGCCGGCTTCCACACATCGATACATTTATCCGGGAAAAGCTCCATGATCTGGGCTCTTATAGACTCCATGTCTGCCGCATAGTCAGGATTCCTGTCATCGGTTATCTCCTTCGTCCAGCTCCTGTAACCCCTGAGATTCCTGAGAAGCACATAGTTCTCCATCCTCTCAATGTCGTCCTGATCCACACCGGTCATTCCTGACTTTAACAGTCTGAACACGCTGTCAAATGAGAAGTTCTCCGTCATCACACCGAGGAAAGCCCTTATGGTGTCTGAGCACGGATCTCCCTTAAGAGATATATTTGCATCTATGAACACAGGGATATCGTATTCCTCCATCGCCTGACGGTAATACCTTGCCACATCCTGCAGATCACCCGCAACCACGGCTATATCCTTATAACGGTATCCCTTGTCCCTGACAAGCTCTCGTATTCTTCCCGCTATATACTCAGCCTCGTCTGCCGCCCTGTCCACAGCGACCACATGTATGTCTCCGTCATCGCCCGTGACTCTGCCATGGGGGTATCTGAACAGATTGGCCTCAAGTCCGGCAAGCTCCATGCTTTTCTCGAATCTGTACGGTCTGCGATCCTGACACATAACGACATTATCCAGTATGTCCACATGCTCATCGCCCGCCATTCTCACAAGCGCCTGCACGGTCTCCTTGGTGAGTCTGAACAGCTCGTACTCCTTCGGCTTTGTGAAGCCTATCTGGGACGCATCTATCGTAAATACAAATGTCATGCTCTCAACGCGTGTCATGAGCTTCCTGATAAGATCCATCTGTACCGGTGTAAATCCTGTGAATCCGTCAAGATACAGATGGCTGTGCGCCAGCATATCCGACCTGTCCACGCACTCAGCTAGCAGCTCTATGAGCTGCTCCGCAACTATATAGCTGTCATCCCTGTTATACTCCTCAAATCTCTCGTATATAAGCCTGATGTCATGCATTTTTCTGTATACCAGACTGTCCTTATCCAGCTTGTCCATGACTGCGTCGATCGAATCCCTGTCAACCGCATACTGGAACAGCTCAGACATCATGGATTTCATCTCATCTATAAAACCCATCTTGTTGATATAGCTTCCATAAACAAGGAGCTCGTCCTGTGACTCTATAAGTATCTTCTTGATGAGCATGCTCTTTCCAAAGTCCTCCAGAACCCTTCCCGGATTCACTGACAGCTCATCGAATACCCGGTACGCAAGCCTGTTGAAGCCTATGGCATCTATGTTCATTGTTCCATGCCTCGGATGCATGGTCACTATATCTCTCTGCGCCTCCATGGAGAACTGCTCTGGAACCACGTACAAATAATTCAGGTCTCCGTGAGCCATCGACTCCTCTATCAGCTTCTTTATCACATATTCTGTTTTTCCTGAACCGGCGGGTCCCAGTACAAACTGTATTGCCATCTGTATTCTCCTTACACCTCAATATACTGTTATCTATGCTGTTTTTTCATCTGCTAATAATTTTCTCATAAAATCGCTCTCTTGTGAATAAAATATATAAAAAACAGGGAGAGCAAATAATGTCATCAACTAAACTTATCGTATTAAAATCAAAAGAACTCATATACACCGCCATACTGCTGGCACTTGTGATCGTATTTGTCATTATACTTATCACCATGTTCCGCGGCAAAGATTCAGATGACACCAGTGGTTCAGCCAGGAGCATCGCAACCTCAGCCCAGACTGATCCGTCTCCTAAGCTCGACGAGATACATTACACACCGGGGACATACTCATCTTCCCTTGTTCTGGGAGAAAACACTCTGTCCGTCATGGTCACTGTGGATGAGGACTACATCACAGATGTGTCATTCAAACAGGTGGATGAGACTGTGACCACCATGTACCCACTTCTTGAAACGGCACTCGAGGATATCAATACTCAGCTTCACTACATATCTTCCGTGGACGATATAACACCTTCCGGAGACAGCACATACACTACCAGACTTATCATAGATTCCATACGAAATGCCCTGAAGGATGCCGTGATCAACTAGCTGTCACGGTGCTTTCTGCCAAAACAAAAGGACATATGACCGTATATATCTTGTATTATATACGGTCATATGTCCTTTATTTATCCCACCGTTTATACGGTCGTTACTGCTTTGCAACTATGTTATCCTTATCCTTGAAAATACTGCCTCCCGGCACATATCCCCTGACTCTTGATACAGGATAGATGTTGCTGAATCTTCCTATTACGGTTCCAGGATTGAGGACGCTGTTGCAGCCAACCTCAACATTATCTCCGAGCATTGCACCAAACTTCTTAAGTCCTGTTGCAATGTCGAAGCTCTGTCCGTCCACATTTCCCTTAACGTGAACCAGAGTCTTGTCAGACTTCACATTGGACGTGATGCTTCCGGCACCCATATGTGACTTGAAGCCGAGGACTGAATCTCCCACATAGTTGTAATGAGGAACCTGAACGTTGTTGAATATGATGACATTCTTGAGCTCTGTTGAATTACCTATCACACAATTCTCTCCGACCAGTACGCTTCCTCTGATGAACGCACCCGGGCGAACCTCTGTGCCTGCACCTATGATTGTCGGTCCAAGGATGGTTGCTGTTCCATACACCTTACAGCTCTTGTGGATCCACACATGCTCATCCACCTCATTGTACTCATCCTTGTCCAGACTCTTTCCAAGCTCAAGCACGAAATCCTTGATAAGTGGAAGCGCCTCCCATGGATAGGTAAGCTTCTCAAGAAGAGGCTTTGCCATGGTCTGATCCAGGCTGTAGAGCTCCTTTATTGTTACAACTGACTGTATATCTTCCATAATAATAGTCTCCTTTTCTATCACATATAACTGATACATACTATGTTATACACCTTTGAATCAGTATGTGCAATCACTGTGTATCCGCATTCTTCTCCGCCTTTGCGCCTGTTCTGGCTGTGGCTCTTGTCTCCTTCTTCTGGGCACCTCCGCCCTTGGCGTAGAACACCTTCGTTTTGTCGAATACCCCTGTTATTCCATTCTGGTTCTGTATCTGCTTCACAAGGTTTGTGTATTTGGTGACAAATGTAGTCATCTTATCCGTGTATTCCTGCTTGGATATCTGACCTTCAGCGACACCCTCAAGCCCCTTTTCCCAGCTCGCCGTCAGGTCCGCTCTCAGCAGACCGTTGATGGAATAATATACTATATCGTATATTATCTCCCCAAGGAATGTCGGGGTCACTATCTGTGTCTTCTTGTTCAGCGATATATATTTGTTCTTCTCCAGCTTGGTGATGATTCCGTCTCTTGTGGCACTTGTTCCGATTCCAGCTCCCTTGATCTGCTCTCTGAGCACCTCATCCTCTATGAACTGTCCTGCATTCTCCATGGTCAGGATCAGTGATCCTGAGTTGTATCTCTTAGGCGGGGATGTCTCGCCCTCCTTTATGTCGATTCCCTGGACGCTCAGCTTGTCACCTTTCTTTATCTTCGCAAGCCTTGATATGAATTCAGGGCTGTACTTCACATCATCCTTCTTCTTGGAAAAGCTGTTGGCAGCCACCTTGAGGTAACCATCGTTTATCAAATATTTGAAGTTGGCAAATAGCTTCTCTCCATTCTTGGAGAGTGTCATTGCAACCTTCTGGTATTCCGCAGCAGGGTAAAATATGCTGAGGAATCTCCTGCATATGATCTCATATACCTTGAGAGCTGTAGGTGCCAGACTTCTAAGTGCTCCAAAGCCCTGTCCGGTAGGTATGATGGCGTAGTGGTCGGTGATCTGCTTATCGTTCACATATTTCGTCTTTGCGATTCCCTTATATGTGCCGCTCTCCATGGCCCCCTGTGCAAATTCTGCCACAGGCTGGAAATTCTTAAGTCCCGATATGTTCCGTCCTATCTCCTTTGCCACGGCCGTTGACAGCACTCTGGCATCTGTTCTCGGATAGGTTACCAGCTTCTTCTCGTAGAGCTCCTGGACTATCTTGAGGGTATCGGACGGACTGATCTTGAAAAATGATGAACAGTCATTCTGAAGCTCCGCCAGATTGTACAGCATCGGAGGCTGTTTCTTCTCTTTCTTGCGCTCCACAGCCTGGGCCACAGCCTCGGGCTCCCCTGCCTTCAGCTCCGCCAGAAGCTGCTCCGCTGCGGGTCTCTCTTTAAATCCATTCTCCTTATACAGAAGAGGCGACTCGAAATACTTTGTGCCCTTCACTGCCTTCCATTCTGCATCAAATGTCTGTCCTTCCTCGCCCACATTTGCAACGAGTCTGTAGAACGGAGTCTTTACAAACTCCCTGATCTCACGCTCTCTCTTCACTATTATACCGAGGACACAGGTCATGACACGGCCCACGGCTATGACACATCTGTCCATGCCGAGATACCTCTGGACTACATTTGAAAACTTCAGCGACAGCACCCTTGAAAAGTTGATACCCATAAGGTAGTCCTCCTGGGCCCTAAGGTACGCTGCGTCGCTGAGACTGTCGTACTCTGAGAGCGGCTTCGCCTCACGGATTCCCCTGAGGATCTCCTCCTCGGTCTGTGAATCGATCCACACACGGCGTTTCTCCTTGCCGGTTACGTGAGCCATTGAATCCACAAGCCTGTATATGTATTCTCCCTCTCGTCCTGAATCCGTTGCCACATAGATACAGCCTATGTCATCGCGGGTAAGCAATCCCGCAACGATATTGAACTGTTTCTTTGTGTCAGGAAGAACTTCATATTTGTATTCAGTTGGAATAAATGGAATAGTTGAAAGGCTCCACTTCTTAAGATTCGGATCGTAGACCTCTGGGTAGCTCATGGTGACCAGATGTCCGACACACCATGTGACAACCGCTGTATCCGACTCCAGGTAACCATTTCCCGCATTGCCCTTCACCCCCAGCACGTCGGCAAACTGCCTCGCCACGCTGGGCTTCTCTGCTATATATAAATTCTTCAAATTATGCTCCTATTCTTTCAGCATCCGCCACACACATGATCCTGTTTATGCCGTGGCCGGTGCAAAAATACATCACAACACATCTGTATATAATAGCAGAATTTGAAGTAAGGGGCAAGCTGCCATATAAATTGCGCGTTATTCCAGAATTGCTCCGCACTTCGTGCTCCTGCAATTCTACGCGGCATTCACACTCCGGTCTATCGGCCTTCGTGTTCATGTCGCGTCATCCCGTCAAATGCGCTACATGCCGCGAGCAAGCTCTCGCATGTGCGCGCTTGACGGGATTTTAACGCGCAAAAAGCACCCCGCCTGCGATACCGCAGACAGGATGCCTCTAAGCTATTTTATATAGAATTTAGTAGGATTAGCAAACTCAATCTATGTTTTACTGCTCGAATAACAGCTGCTCGTATGTTGGGAATGGCCAAGCTGTCTTTGGAAGTTCCTTCTCAAGTTCATCAGCAGGCTTTCTCACTGTGTCAAATGCTGCAAATACTGTGTTGTGGAAATACTTAGCCCAGGCCTCTGTATCTCCCTCGTAATCTGATGCCTTTGCAACCAGCTCCTCAAGGGCTACTGTAGCGCTCTTGAGCTCTGTGAGCTTCTCTGAGATGGTGTTCAAAAGTGATACCTGAACTGTAGGATCAATTCCAAGAGCCTTGATCTCAGCTGCACCCTTTGCAAGCTCTGCCTGATATTCCATAACTGCAGGAATAATCTCCTCATTTGACATCTCGATCATGGTGAGTGCCTCGATGTTGATCTTCTTTGCGTAGTTCTCAAGCATTACATCAGCTCTCGCCTCAAGCTCTGCCTTATCCATAACTCCAAGACTCTCGAAGATCTTAACGCTCTTATCTGCTGCAAGATAAGGAACAGCATCAACCATGCACTTGATATTTGGAAGACCACGCTTTGCTGCCTCCTCAACCCACTCATCTGAATAACCATTGCCATTGAAGATGATTCTCTGATGTGCTGTGAGTTCTCTTCTGATGAGTGCCTTGCATGCTGTCTCGAAATCGTCTGCACCCTCAAGCTCATCTGTCATCTTCTTGATCTGATCTGCAACTATTGTGTTAAGTACCATCATTGGGAATGCGATGGACTGTGTTGAACCAACCATTCTGAACTCGAACTTGTTACCTGTGAATGCAAATGGTGATGTTCTGTTTCTATCTGTGGCATCCATTGTAAATGTAGGAAGTGTTGATGCACCTGATACATATGTCTTGCCCTTTGGTGACTCTGTAGCCTCACCCTTCTCGATGATCTGCTCAACGATCGACTGGAGCTGCTCTCCAAGGAATGCTGAGATGATTGCTGGAGGTGCCTCGTTAGCTCCAAGTCTGTGATCGTTTCCTGCTGATGATGCTGAAAGTCTCAGGAGCTCAGCGTTGTTATCTACTGCTGCCAGAACTGCTGCCAGGAAGAACTGGAACTGAAGATTTGTCTCAGGATGCTTGCCTGGATCGATGAGGTTCTCGCCCTCGTCTGTTGAGATCGACCAGTTGTTGTGCTTACCTGAACCATTTACACCGGCAAATGGCTTCTCATGGAGTACGCACTCAAGGTCATGCTTTGCAGCGATCTTCTTCATGGTTGCCATAACCAGATGGTTCTGATCTGTGGCGATGTTGGTTGTTGAGAAGATTGGTGCAAGCTCATGCTGTGCAGGTGCAACCTCATTGTGCTGTGTCTTTGCAAGGATGCCGTATTTCCACAGCTCCTCGTTCAACTCTGTCATGTATGATGCGATCTTATCCTTGATCGCTGCGAAATACTGATCATCAAGCTCCTGTCCCTTTGGAGGCATTGCTCCGAAAAGTGTACGTCCGCAGAGCTTAAGATCTGTTCTCTTTGCAAATTTCTTCTTATCTATCAGGAAGTACTCCTGCTCAGGACCAACTGATGAAGTAACCTTCTTGGCTGTTGTGTTGCCGAACATTGCAAGAGCCTTAAGGGCTTCCTTGCTGATGGCATCCATTGAACGGAGAAGAGGTGTCTTGTAGTCAAGTGACTCTCCTGTATATGATGTGAATGCTGCCGGGATACAAAGGATACATGTTCCCTCATCTGTTGTCTTTACAAATGCAGGTGATGTACAATCCCATGCTGTATATCCTCTTGCTGCGCATGTCTCACGAAGACCGCCTGAAGGGAATGATGAAGCATCCGGCTCTGACTTGATGAGCTCCTTGCCTGTGAACTGGAGGATAACACCGCCATCACCGACTGTGCTTACAAATGAGTCGTGCTTCTCTGCTGTTGTCTCTGTAAGTGGCTGGAACCAATGTGTATAATGTGTTGCACCAAGCTCCATTGCCCATTCCTTCATGGCTGCTGCAACTGAATCTGCGATTGATGTATCGAGAGGCTCGCCCTTGTCAATAGTCGCCTTGAGTGACTTGTAAACTGCTTTTGGAAGTCTCTCTCTCATGACCTGATCTGAGAATACGTGTGAGCCAAATACGGCCGAAATTTTGTTCATCATAATTACTACTCCTTTTCTTGATTAAAAATGAATCCTTAACGTATCCTCAAAAAAAGAGAAAGGTGTCCTCCTTCTTGAGAACACCTTTGTCCATTTCGTATCATTTAATTGTTGAATATAAAATACTCTATATTCTTTTAAAAATCAACCCCTAATTTTAAAAAAATCTCATATATAAAAAATACTGTCGTCGTCCACGCAATAGCACGCCAGCTTTCCGCCCCTGTTTCTCTCTCCATTTCCGCAGTCGAGATCCGTATAGTATGATGTCACATAAGCGTTATATGAATGATCTTCATTGAGTCTGTTCGTCGTCACATGTCCGCAGAACACATACCTGTCAAATGCCTTCTTATCCGAAAACGGAACATTGTGGATATCCGGCGATATGAGAAACCTGTATTCATCTCTTCCCACGGCATTCGTAATAGACTCGGTAATGTTGATCGTCCTGTCAGCATTTCTGACATACGAGCCACAATGAATGCCCGGATGGGTGACAACACAAACTCCGTACTTTGGCGAATGTATCTCTGTGTAATGTGGCAGATGTGCAAGATACCCATGCAGCTTCATCTGTTCATCCACATTGAGCCTCCTGATATCTCTGACTGTTCCACCACCGCCGAATATGATCCACTGTCTCTCTGACATGCTTCCCTCTATGTACATCTGGGCAAACAGTTCATGGTTACCCTTTATGAGCTGCATCGAACCATCCACAAGATAGTCAGACATAAAATCAAGAAGAGGGATTCCCTCATCATTCCAATCGAATATGTCACCCATGACTATCATTTGATCCGTGGCTGGGTCAAAGCTTATCTTTTTCAACATTTTTTTAAATGATATGACATCCCCGTGAATGTCGGATATGAGATATAGCATTTATTCTTCCTTTGATAATCGTTCTATCAGTCCAGCCTCTTAACAAGCTCCTCATATATCTCCTCAGCGACCGCCAGTTTGTACGCAAGCCTGGTAGGCTGAGACGGAAGTTCAACATAATACGTCCGCACATCGCCATCTATGTCTATGGCAAAGTACACCTGTCCCGGAACTGATGCGTTCGGATTTGCCGGATCCACATTTCCCATGGTTCCAGTCACGCCGATCCCTATATTCGCATTATACGCCTTTCTACACGCCTGCGCCATTGAACCTGCAGTTTCCTTTGAATAGACTGTATACTTGTCTATGATCTCTGCGGGAACCCCCTGCATGATCTTCGCCTCATTGCAGTAGGTGATAAATGCACCTTTCAGCACTGCAGAGGAACCTTCCTTGTCGGTGATGAGGGATGCAATCTGCCCTGAGGTGGCAGATTCCATGGTGGTTATGGTTAGGTGTCGGGAGATAAGAAGTTGTGTGAGATGCCGGTAATTCATTCTGATCTTATTCTCTATATTGCATTCATTCTCCATAAAGCGTCTATTCTCCTTCTTTTTCTTTTCACCTTTAGAATAGTAACTTTCCTCAAATTCGTCAAACGAGATGATATACTATTCCTGAAGCATATCCAACCCCAATCCGGTATTGCATTTTGTTTTCCCAATATGGACATATGTATTAAAAAATTGCTTCTCCTTCAACTCTCTCGGACTGTTTTCAAATATAAGTGTAACAGATTCTTTTACTAGTTTTCTATAATACATTAAATTCCGAATCATCCCTTAGCAACAATCAATCATTATATCAAGGATCGCTAAAATATCTGATAATTCTTTTCTAAACTTTTTCCTATATAATTCGATATCGCTATTATCTTTAATTTCTCCAATTAATTCAAATGAATTTTTCTCGTTGTAGCAGGCAATCACGCCCATATTTCCAGAAAGTTGAACTCTTGTACGTTTTCCCATTTTCTTCAAGCCTGAAATAAACTGAGGGGTCAAAATAGAATACGCAAGGTCATCCCCCGATGCATTAACCTCAAACCGGTCATCAAATACGCGATCTCCCGTTTTCAAGTAGCTTGATATATTGTTTTTTTCATCTATGTATACGGCCTTTCTATTTTGCCTCATTTTCCCAGAATTACTCTTGCCCATTATCTGTACAAATCCATTCACGCTTTTACTCAACGCCATTGTCATAAACTGTCCTGAAAACTCTGTAATAGTAGTTTTCAGGTTGTTTTCATTTGCAGTATAATCCTGACTTTCTGTTTTCAATTCAAGATCACTGTATGTAAATTCTACATTTCTGTATATTCCATGAATATAATCTGAACCTGTTGCTCTATTATAAGTTGGAAGAATACTGCATTTTTTTAAAAAAGATTCATCCACATAACCACTTGGCGAATAATCAATAACCTGAATTCTCTCCTCGAGAACCCCGAGCACAATATTCTGTCCTATAAACACCCTGAGGTCTTTCATTTTTTTATTACACAGTATAGCAAGTAAGAAGCCAATAAATATGCATACTACAGGCACCACTCTAAAAACAGTATCAATAATTGGACCATATATATCAAATATTACCCCCACAAACGGAAGGAGTATTCCCACTAACGACAAATACATGGGGATTTGTATTATTTTGATATTTCTTTGTTTTGCTTTTATTATACTCTGCATTTCTTCATCATTTTTATAATTAACTATCTGCTTATTCATATATACTCCTTGTTCCGTAATAATCAATGATGCAACTGGTAAACTTTTTCATTGACATTTACACATTGAAGCAGGATTTTTCATTGTGGCTGCCATCTTCTATGAAAAACATTCTAAATCCCAATATCATAACCGGAACCACCTCGTTCATATGCAGCAAAAGAGTCACTGCCGGCTTGATAAATCCCAGTTCCGCCAATATAGCATATATGATCAGAAATGCTTCTATCATATATATTCCAAGCACAAACGTTCCACGTCTGGCAGATACCTTCATAAGCTTTGCTGCAGACAGAATGACAGCAATTGACAAAATCACAAGCAATATGAACCACAATATACACAAACCAATCCCAGCCTGATGTTCAATTATCGTAATATTATATCTGGCTCCAAAAATCTGGTCCGGCATACTTCCAGCCTGGTCCAGTTCATCCATGATCGACGAACCTGAAATCTTATTCTTACTGGTAAATACCTCATCACATCCAGCAAATATAAGTATTGCTCCAAAAAGCAGTGATAATAGACAAGTCACAATATTCAACCTGTGCTGAACAGCCATGTATACAATAAACATAACCGTTTCTGAACATACGATAGCAAATGTGAGATCATCTTTGGCCGTCACAAGTTTTACACTCACAACATTTGCAAGTTCGATAAGGAACCAAAACCAAACTTCACTCCAACTTTTCTTTACAAGGTCAACTCCCTTTACCATAACCACAAAAGCGAGTATCGTTATCACCACAGCATATATTTCGTCACTTCCCGAGCCGAATAATCCCCAATGTCCTCCATCATCGAGTCCACTGTCGGTATGTATTGAAAACGTCACACTTGCCCAGCAGATAACGACATACAGAAACGTAAGCACAAACAATACCGCCGCATCTCTAAATTTCTTTTTATCTGTAAAAAGCGATCCACAATAACGCACTGCGCCATATGTCTTATCACATATCTTCTCAAGTGGCAAAACAAAAAGTATCGCCCCTACAAGAATACATATAAGAATATTCCTTATCTGGCTGACTGCACCTCCGCCGCCTATGTATCCAGCAAAAATTGTATTCTCCATTCTTGTCATTATTCCCCACATGGCCGCATAACATATAGCTGATATTACAAATGCCGGTATTGCAGTTTTTAGAATTTTCTGATCGTATTTTTTCATCTTTCTCCGCCTCCATATATCAGTTTTTCTATTTGTAAATCATCCTTTTTTTAAAGGTTTAAAAAGGCTTAATAAGGTTAAATAAGGTCACCGTATACACTGCGACCTTATAAGTTCCTGCCTTATCTCCTCATTTGGCACAAATGCAGAATTACTCTTCCTCTGATAAGCCAGATATCCAAGATGGATCAGGCAAGTGAGAACATCATCCTTATTCGCAAAACTTACTATGTCATTCTGAAATAAAACCTTCAAATAATTCAGTATTATACCAATCTTTTCACAAGCTCCTCATAAATCTCCTCCGCCACAGCCAGCTTATATGCAAGTCTTGTCGGCTGAGGCGGAAGTTCAACATAATACGTCCGCACATCGCCATCTATATCTATGGCAAAATACACCTGTCCTGGAACCGATGCGTTCGGATTTGCCGGATCCACATTGCCCATGGTCCCAGTCACTCCGATCCCTATATTCGCATTATACGCCTTCCTGCACGCCTTCGCCATGGCACCTGCGGTTTTCTTTGAATAGACTGTGTACCTGTCTATAATCTCCGCCGGAACCCCCTGCATGATCTTCGCCTCATTGCAGTAGGTGACAAATGCACCTTTCAGCACTGCAGAGGAACCTTCCGTGTCGGTGATGAGGGATGCAATCTGCCCTGAGGTGGCAGATTCCATGGTAGTTATGGTAAGTCCTTTGAAAATAAGTAACCTGGTAAGTTTTCTATAGTTCTCTCTTATATTGTTTTCTCTATACTGTTTGTAATCATTCACTTTATTATCAATCATAGATTAACACCTCCTTATCCATAAGTTCTGTATCATACTTTTTCTCATTGATCTGAGCCAAAGCTGCAAGTGCTGTATTCTGAAATGTACGTTCATCTTCCTAGTTTTCATCCTCATCACAGTTTACGTCCTCATCCGCTGTGGCTTCTCTATCCTCGTCACTTTCATCCTCTGTATCATCAAAATCACCAAGGTCATCAAGATCCACACATTCATCAGCATATTTCGCCTCCATAATCTTGTGGATCTGCTCATACTCCTCATTTCTGATCTTTATAAGTCTACTATAAAGTTCACTATAGTTTACCGGTTCTCCCTTTTCCTTTTTCTCATCCATAAGCTTATCAGCTTTTTCTACAAAATCAAGAAAGTCGTGAAGTTCCTCTTCACCCTCATCTTTACCGTCAGGAATCACCAGTGCTTTGTGTGCCATGTCTACTTTTATATCTGTCAGCCTTGTCATTTTCACTAGAGCATTAAGCTGTTCCTGAAGGCTGAGTATCTGAATCTCCAATACTTTTCTATCATACCCGCTATCGATTATCTCCTGATCAGTATTTATGAACCTGCACTTCAGATCCGGCTGTGACTTAATGGGAATGATCAATAGTCTGACAGCTATAAACACTGCTATCATACTACCCATGTCAAATAATGAATTACTGCTGAAACTGTTGTCCACAATTCCTGCCTTTGCACATATTCCAAATATCAGAAGTCCCAAAACACTTACATCTATCCATATCAGCATCCACATTCTTTTATGTGAATAACGTTCAACTATCTTCGAAGCACATGCCAGCAGAACGATAATAAATGTCAGCAATGCAATCATCCATATAACAACTGGCGAATTCAACGGTTCGCCCACAAACGAATAATCACCTGATACATTTCTGCGCAATCCGTTCTCAAATCTAACCAATACAGGAAGTACAACATAGCCATAAGCTATCCCCAGCATCACACTAATGATTATATAAATCAGCCATTCTACTATCGACTCGCTATTATATAATGCATATATCATAAGCACTTCCACAGCTGCACTGAACAGCACCATTAGAACCCATATGGCATATCCAGTCATCTGCCAGGCAGAAGATAATGAAGTTTCAAATAACATATCTGCTTTTGCACAAATCCGGTTTGCATATATGTATGTAATAACGACAAGATAAATTACCGATAAGATAAACCATACAATACCACTCTCAAAGAATTGCCTGCATATATAACATACTGCAAGACTCAACGCAATCACGCAAAATATGTACAAGCCTGCCCGACTAATCTTCGTATAAGGGATATAACAAAAAATGGCAATCAGCGAGGCAGCCACAAGTACCGCAACTGCAAATACTCTTGTTTGCTTCAGATTATGATTCATCGACTTGCAGATATCCTGATAAATATTATATGTAAGTTCCCATGGATATAAGAGTATTATCAGACCTGTGAATAGCATCAGTTTTCTTTCATCAAACCACGCTGAAAGGAGCTGAGAAAGCCACGTCTCATCTCCAGTCAGATTATACGCATCTTTGAATATAACAAAGTCTTTTACCACAAATGCTGTTATAAGCAGCACTATGATAACAGCTGCTTTTATTTTGTAACTTCTGGTCGTTATTGGCTTGTTCTTTTCTTTGTCATCTGTCTCTTCAAAAAGCCTAGTTGAGGTTTCGTTGTCCGGATCGCCTTTTCTTTCATCTTTTGTCATTGAACTTGGAGTCCTGTTTAAAGTTTCGTTGTTTTTTTCTTTGGTGTTGTCCATTCTCCCTCTCCTTCTCGTTATTGAAATATTACTATTTCTAACTATTTATCACCAGTGAACAAATTTCACCAACGAATTTTATTATTCTTCATCATTTATCTCTTCGTCATTTGCTTCTGCCATCTTTCTTTTATTCTTTGCCTTCTCCGCAGTCTCTTCCGCCTCAAGCTCTGCAATCATCTTATCTATGTTATCCACATCAAAAAGATCATATTCTTCTGGTATTACTGATTTCTTTTCACTGTCCATATCCTCATTATCCTGATATGAAGTTAATTCATTGACAAGGAGGTCATCAAAATAAACATCTTCTATTTCATGCTTATCACGAAATACGATGCTTCCCTTATCAGAAAGATGTACCAGATATTCACTTATCAACTTACAGCCGTTATTATTGGAAACGATCACTACTTAATAAGTGCCATCTCCCCTACACCGCCATAATAATACGAATCTAAAAAACCACCACTGAATCCATCAAAATATATTACTATATCTTCAATCCCCGACACATCTATAGAGAAATATTTAGACTCATACCCAGAAACCAATGTATCCCTATATAGATCATTACCATCTCCATCTCGTATAAGTAAAAATACTGGGGAGTCGTTTGTTGCCTGATTGTCCTGCTGTACAAATAAAGTACCTGTCAACAGGGAATACTTTCCACCAATATGATATGCCAGGCTACATCCGCCACCAACCAAACAATTGTTATGAACATTGCCTGCATCATCATATACACCATCTTCAAATTCCAGTTCCCTGTTAGACCACCCAGAGTCTGCGATTTTGTCTGCCTGCTGCCATTCCCCCTCATCATATGGCGTAAGGCTGCTCATATATACTGGTTTGTAAGCCTCTATAATAGCGTTTGCAGCAGTTGAATCAAACAAACCATTTTCCGAATCGGTCACATATTTTTCAAATGAATCATACCCTTCACTATATAGCAAATTAGCAGCCTCATTTTCAATCTTCTCTGCAAATTCACTCTTATATTTGTCCTTCTTCTTTATGATTTTCTGATATCCATCGGGATATTCTGCCTTCTCATCACACTTCTCGATAATATCTACCAATTCATCATATTTACCATCCTTATAAAGAGAATCGAGTTGCTTGTAATAATATGCACCAATCTTATTAAGATAGTTTTTAGAATCACTATAATCTTCTATCTCCATATATAGGCTTTGAGCAGTCTCATAGTCTCCTGCCGAATAAGACTCACATGCCGTTTCATATGTTTCTTTTTGAGTATCCTCAGTTGTAACCTTTTCTTCCGTAGTTGTTGCAGATATCTGCTCGGTCGACGGTGTCGATTCATCCAATGACCCCCGAGTCTTCATAATCTTTACGCTCACAATTATAGCTATCACAACCGTCACCGCAAAGATTCCAACTTCTAATATTATAAAACGTGTATGTCTATTTTTCTCTTTATCCGAATCCCCCAAGCTATTCGTCGTACTCTTTTCAACTATATTTGATTGTTTATGTTTCTCTGCCACATTCTTCTGTTCGTATTTTTCTTGTGATCCGATAACAGCTTTCAGCATATTGTCTACCTGGTTCTCACCAAAAACTTCTAGGAGCTGTCGCCTGCAGAATTCTATATTTCCAACATCAGGAAAATCATTACTCTCTAGCAAATCCCCCAATCCGATATCATACATCATTCCAAATATATTTATCTCATTTACAAATTGTGGGGCAATCTTATATAGTATTGACATTACACCGTTTTTATTTTTATATACTTTTTCTTTGAAATAATATTCCCGCAGCACATATTGCAACACTTCTCCAAAGCTCACTACGCCACTGTTCTTACCTTCCTTGGTATAGTAATCTCGATCCTCTCTACTTAAAGTCGACACTGTTGGATATCTTATGTCCATCTCATTCTCCCCTCACGCTATCATAAAATCAGTTTCACATCTAATATAAATATCCTGCAATATTAATCCTTGATACTAATCGACCTGCAATCCACTATACAATGACCGAAGTTGACTCTTAATTTGTTCTATCGCTTCATCTGCTGATGATATATATCCGTGATTATAATCCCATGAAGCCGTTTGAAATGTATAGAAGATAGCTAGATCATACTCACTTGGTTCACCACAATTTATTTGCAATGCATTTTCTTTCCATTCTTTAAGGGGATTTGTGCCGTTCAATATATCTGTACTTCCATATCCATCCGATATGACCTTATATATTGCCACCGTATTATTCACAAAATCCGCGTTATTGCATTGCATCTTATACATGACATCTGTATCACAACATAATGTATATAATACCAGCGCCGCAAGTTCCTTATTTGGACAGCTAGCTGTGACTGTCAGATATGTTCCGCCCCAGTAGTAACTTTCCGGATCCTAACAGATGTTCCTTTTTACATACGTGGCCGCCCCGGGATAATCCTCCAATGTTCCATATATGAACCACGGACTTCCAAAGTATCCAAACACATCACCTGTCATACCAGAATACCATCTATCATCAAATTGACCACTGTCATTCGTATAGCCACCATAAACAAGTCTATTTGAAAGTTCCAGACTATCTGATACTGAATCATCAAACGATACCGTATTTCCATTAACCCATTTAGATCTGTTACTTTGCAACATTGGTCTATGTATGTCAGTTCCACCCGATACCATTTTGTATCCAGCCGCCTTCATTTTTTCTGCAGCTGCCATGAATGTCTGCCAATCTTTAACGTACTTTTGGACTTCATCTGGATCTGATGTACCAAGCACCTTTTCTGCTATATCTGTCCTATATACAAAATACCCCGGAGTACTCTGCCAGCTCATGACCTTTAGTTTTCCACCTACCGAACCATATTCAATCGTATATGGGAAAGCATTTTTGTACATGTCTTCCGTCAGACCAATCTGAGATAATGAAACAGTTGCATCTGACTGTGTAAAATAATATGTTAAATCAACATCACTTGCTATAATTGACGGTGTATTTTCCGCATTCTCTACCCCATCAACATACTCAGCTGTAGTTGCACCCACACCAAGATTTACAAATTTTATAAGATCTGAATACTCTGGATACTTTTCTCTTACATATTTAAGTTTTGTACCCAAATCGTCATCCCACGAGTATATGTAAATCGGTTCACTATTTTTATCTGGCATTTTTAAACCATCTGAATCTTTGGAAACATCATCAGCCCCTGTACTTTTTTCTTTCACAGTTGTTCTATCTGTTTTTTCACTAGTTTTGCTGGTTTCTGTTGTACTCTTTTTTTCTGTAGAAGATGCCTGTTGTGTTGAAGCAGTTTTTTTATCATCTGCTACCTTATTTTTTTGTTTTGTACTATTACTGACTACTATACCAAGCAAAATACATATGACTAATGCCACAGCAGACACAGCAATCAATCCCCTGTTCCGCCTTAATACTATGTATTTCATTATTATTTAGACTATCTCTCTCCGGCTGTACTTCCCTACTTTTTTGCTCTGTCGCTATCGGCCTTGGCTGTCCTGTTTTTACATTCGTTTTATTATTATTGTATTCCCTGTTTTCTGCTAACATTTTTTCCTCACCAAGCGCTTTTAAGACTATGTTAAGTACATTATCCACCTGAGATTCAGCAAAAACCTGCTTAAGCTGCTTCTTGCATTTTTCTATATCTCCATATTCAGGTTTTCTTTCACTTTCAAGTAATTTTCCCAATCCAGCATCATACATTACACCAAAGACACTTATTTCATTGACAAACTGCGGTGCCAGATTATATGCCATCGACTGCAGACTGGATTTATTCCTATACCGTCTATCTTTAAGATAATATTCCTGTAATACATACTGCATCACCTAACCAAAGCTTGTTAATGACTGCTTCTTATGACTATCTCTATATTGCTTTTTGTCTTCTATGCTTAAACTTGAAATTGTTGGATACTTCATCATTTGCTTCTCCTTTGATTGTCTGTTTTTTCAAGCAGCATACTAGCATTTTATCCACAAGGCAGGTCTGACACCAACTGAGCTGCTGTTAACAGAAAGGCCCTCGTAAGCTATCCACCCTGCATAACCTATAGCTGCTGCCCTTCCTATGGATCCTCTGAAAGTTTCCTGAGAGCGAAGCCACCACCGTGCAGTTTCTGTTTCTTTATCGATAAAATATTTCAAATCATCTTCTTCAACTTTCGATTTTGCATACTCTGTTGCCTTTCTCTCTGAATCATTTTGAAAATACTTTTCTGCTTCTTCTACACTCAGGCAAAATACTCTATCGCTCTCACCAGCTCCATCTATGTCTAACCTGTTTCCTCTATTTTCGTTATCCAGCTTTACACTGTCTATCTTTTCACGTTCCTGCTTGGAAAATACTTCTTTAAAAAACACGTCATTCAAATACTTACGAAGTGAGCTTTCGGCCCATGTCGTTTCTATTAATATTGAACTACCATATGGCTTTACATCCAAGATATCATTTGCCAGAAGCAGCACTCTGGTGGCTTCTGTATCAAGGACGGTCCATTCTACAGGCAGCCCGGCACATCCGCCCAATTTTATTATGTCACCTTTTTTGTAATTATGAAGTATACAACATGCCTGCCCAGTCACATGACTCAGTTCCGCCCTCTCCTGAATGAAGTGTGAGAACCGCATCACAGTCATCGAACTCATCCGTAAAAAGTAGACTAATACTATATTCCTCAAACTCTTTCCTGAATAAATCTATCTGTTCTCCTATCTCCGGAATCAGACTCGAATCATGCTCCTCTTCTGCCATCAATATAAGCGTGTCAATGTCAACATAATCATTCTCTAGTTTTCTGTAGTTATCCACAAGATCCTGCAGCCCCTTAAGTTCTCGGGACACTTCTCTCGACTTATCAACATCATCCCAGAATCCCGGCTGTTCCATCTCGTAATTAAGTTTTGCTATTCTGTCTTGTTTTCAATATCAAGGTACGACTTGACCTCCTCCAGTGGCTCCCTGTAGGATGCCATCGCCGCCCTGAACTCAGCTATCTCTATCACTCAAATTCTCCTGTAAAACCTGACCAGTCATTCCTGCCGCAGCAATTCTTGTACTTCAGTCCACTTCCGCAAGGGCAGAGGTCATTTCTGCCTATCTTCTTAGCTTTCTGCTGCGATTTGCCTTTCTTTTCTATTTCCGTACCTATCGCATTTGAAGATAAAAACATTTCTTTCATCGCACACAACGGACACTTAGAAGATATAGATGTGAAATATATTATTCCACATTCCTGACACAGCTTTGGACTTTTCAGTGCATTATCCATATTGTAACTTTTTTTATCGCAATCACTAAGCACTGATATCGTAGCATACCGAACATATTCAGATTTTTCAGTTCCAGACATTCCCATTATCTGATTCATTATTTGATCCATTTCTACTCTTTCCCTGATATTGAACTTCAGCTATATTCTACAACGCGTTTCCATCCACCCACATGGCAGGTCTTAATAGCCCTCGAGAACTTCCAGTGTAGATGCCATCTTTAACTATAGCGCCACCTGCGGATACATAAGCCGCATAAATATCTTTCTCGCCCGGTGTACGCAGCCACCACCATCCTGTACCTGTAATCGCATCTGCAAATGCGCCATTATTCTTTGCACTTTCAGTCACCTGGCATTTTCTAGCTTGATCACTGTTAAACATCATTTTTACTTCATCAATTGACAATAAGAACAACCGATCACTCGTATCCTTGCCGCCTGATACTCCTGTTAAAACGTTGTCATTAGTTTTAACAGGAGTAGTTTGTATTAATTTCTGTTCTTTTATGTCAAAACATTTGCTAAAGAACTCATTATTTAAGTACTGCCGTATTGTACATGTCTCCCACGTCACAGAGCCACTCTTTGAATGATAGGCTTTCGCTTCAATACCATACTTAGACAACACAAGCAGTTCATTTCCTTTAACCTGTATAATCTGCCATTCAATTGGCATACCATCAAGACTTCCAATCTTTACGATCTCTCCGTATCTATAGTTATGAGTAGACATCTTAAAGCTTTTTTCACTTATTTTTTTATTATCATTTACACTATCTTTGTTTGTTTCTACTTTTATTACACCATTATCAGCAACTATCGTACCTATCTTCAATGCTGCCAGCTTTTCATTTATTGCACATACCGGGCATTTTGACGCAATACTTTCACTATATTCCACACCGCAAATCTGACATATAACTTTACTTCTACTCACATTATCATTGCTATATTTTTCTTTCTCCTTCTCTGTCAGATGCGCCACTGTCGCATATCTAAGACATTCCGGCTCTTTCTCCGAAGCAACTGTGGTATTTACAGTATTTCTTGTCTGACTAGTTTGTTTCTCTGTCTCTCTTTTATTAATTTTGTTCTTATGCATTTTCTATCCCTCTTATCTGATTGAACACCATACACACTATATATTCTATTTTATAACCATTGCCTAAAACTGCATTTATGCTTAAAGTAATCATTCATTAAACTTTCATCCATAACGCAGGCCTAATACCGACAGATGAATCATTCACTTTAAATCCACCTGCATTAATCCAGCCTGTCCCATCGACACACGATGCGAGTTTGCTATCAAAGCCTGGGGATCGCAACCACCAACTGGCTGAATTAGTTTTATCATTGATAAAAAACTTTACAAAAGATTCATTCACACGGGATTTTGCAAACTCTGTCGCTTCCGCCATTCTTTTTTTTATATCATTCTCTAGATATTGTTCTGTCTCATCTATACTCAGGCAAAATATTCTGTCATACGTATCTTCTCCGCCATATGTTCTATTGTAATTTCCCTTATTTCTATTATCTACATTTTCTATCTGTTTGCACTCAAGTGCTAAAAATACTTCTTCAATAAAGCCATGATTCAGATATTGCCTAAGTGAACTCGCTTTCCATGTAACAGCTCTATGTACAGAATTATATGGAATCACATCTAAAACGTACTTTGACAAAAGCAAGACTTTATCCTTATCTGCCTTTAGAACGATCCATTCTACAGTTTTTCCAGCATATGAACCAAATCTGACGATATCACCTTTCGTATAGCTACCTCGCTGCTCAGAATGATCTAATCCCTGCGTTTCAGTCTTTGTCATTTCTGTTAATCTTTGTGTCAATATTTTATTTGCCTTTTTCAGTTCGCACATCGGACATGTTGAATATTTATTTTGATCATACTCAATATCACAAATGTGACACACGACTTTTCTTTTTGAACCCCTGCGTTTTTCGTACCTCCCTTTGTCTGTATCACGCAAACAGGAGATTGTCGGATAACTGACAATCTCTACAGAATTTTGATATTCTATTTCCTGTATATCACATCCACATTTGGGACATTTATAAGCTGACATAGCTTCTCTCCAATATTATTTCCATTATAATTCTAAATAAAAGCGCTTGCCATATACTAAGGCTTTATCAATAACGCAGGACGTATACCGGGTGTACTGTAGCCATTACATACTTTGGAACCACCTATATCTACCTCCCCGAGTCCATCAACATTCATTGCATAGTTTTCATAAAAACCAGGTGTACGAAGCCACCATTTGCCACAACCTGTTCTTCTATGAATGAAGCTGTTATCATTTTTTGCCTCCAATATAACCCACTCTGCTGGGAACGCAATGCTTTCACCTTTTAGAGGAAAATATTTGCTTACTTCGTTATAACTCAGGCAGAATACTTTATCATCCGTATCATTTTCACCACTTACTTCTCTGATTGGATTTCCACAATTTTCTATTTTAACTCGTACTATATGTGATTTTTCATCATTTGAAAAAACGGTTTCTAGAAAATCGGTATTAAGATATCTTCGAAGTGAACAGCTTTCCCAAGTAACCCCACTGTTGTTCAAATTATATGGTTTTATATCCAATATTTTTTTTAGATATAAGCAAGACCTTGTTATTATCGACGTCTAGTACCATCCACTCAACTGGCTGACCTCCATATTTACCGATTCGGATTATATCTCCATTTTTATATTCAGCACGCATATTCGCAGCGCTTGTAACTATATTTTGCTTTTCACAAACCAACTCTCTCTCAAGCTCATTATATTTTTTTCTCAATTCACACAGCGGACATGTTTCATATTTTTTGCTGTCGTATGAGATTTCACATATTCTACATAATGTCCTTCTCTTTGCCGCCAGTCTTTCCTCATACCTTTTTTTATCAACATCACCCAACACAGAAACAGATGGATATATGAAAGCTCTATCTGAATCAGTTATTATCTCCATGTCATATCCCCTCACACCATACATTTATTGCTTTATACACGCTGTTATAAGTTTACTATATTTTCATATATTTTTCATCACATTTGACAAATAATTTCAAGTGAATGTACAAATTATATTATTTCAGTTAATTTCTGATTCAACATGTGCCCAACCATGATTTCTTATCTACATTATAACCCCTACAACCTCATTACCTTTCCGTTTCTGCAGCCATCAATATATTCTTCAAATATGTCACTTCCCAATGTATCCGGTTTACAAAGGACAACCTCGACGTCCGAATCGTTCAATAATTCATTAACCTCAAGCCTGTTCTCTCTTTGTATCACTATACTGTTAACACGTGGCAGATTCTCCTCTGTAATATAATACAATCTTTTTTCATCATCACTTATCTCTTCAAGCATCTTAAAACCGATAAAAAAAACGTGACTCATATTATGGTCATCAGATTTTTCACACACATCCCTGTAGCAAGGCTGCGTATCACCATTTAATATTTCAAATTTCTTTACACCCATGAGGCCAGGAGTTTCATAGACATATGCCACATGTATTTCATTGTAATCTGTTATTTCTTCCTTTAACTTTTCAATCGTCTGGTATATCAGGTAGTTGATCCTGCTCTCTGTCCCACATCCCGGTTTTTGATTTGTACAAATTACAGTATAGAGGTTTCTTTTCTCCAACTGAAATTCCTGTGAAAAATCACTTAGTGCCATATGTAATCCCTCTCTTCTTCAAAATTATTCGCTGTTTCTTTATATGATCGTTTTTATCTGATTTTGTTCCTGTATACTATTCTGGTTTTGTTCTATTCTATTTCTTCTGTTTTGCTATATTATGCACTTTGAATAATTTTTTTTGCCAGCATTTCTGCCATAATCAGTGTTTCTTCCTCGTCCTTATCCAAAATATCCTGAATATCATAGTATGAGCACGTATTCACATTATTTTCTGTAAGAGAATATTCTGAATTCACAATCCGAAGCTGTGGCATATAATCTCCGCCATTCGAGATGATAAATGCCTGCTGCAATCCATGGTTTGTGTAATCACCGTACACACCTGGTTCATTTTGTGTAAAATCCTGAAACGCCTTTCCTAAAACAGCCGCCGAGTCTGTTAAAATTATAAGCTGCTGAGAACCTGACACATTTTTATCCTGCTTACACACAGAGTCCATGTACTGGTTTATAGTCTTCAGCTGAAGATTTAACGCAGAATTAAGCTCTTCATGTCCGTCATCACTTCCGCCATAAAATGAGATATCTGCAAGGCTTCTGAGTACCTCATCCTCATCTTTCGAAATTGATCTTTTGCCGGAAAATCTCATATTTTCTGGTTTATCATGCAACAGAACAACACTGTAACTGATATCTATATCACATTTATCTTTCTTTAACGTTTTCAGATTGATGAGCAAATGTTCTATCAGATAATAAATCTGTCCATACACAACTGAAAAAGATAGTGTTGCATCCAGTACCACTCCAAGAACCAAAGCTTTTGTTTTATTTTCACCCGATATAACCTTTGTATGTATTATTTTATTATCACCCATTCCAGTCACCTTCCTGCACTCTCCATATAATCATTTTTCAGTAAATTCAATATTTTTTGATACCTAATCACATTCATTGGTTTCTTCTCAATTTATACTATCTGATCGTAAACTCAAATGCTGCGCCGTCACACACGACCTTATCTCCGTCTTTTATCTCCATTTTCAAACTTTTAAGGCTGTCACTGCCATTTTCGCTATCGGCTCCGATTTCCTGTCTGCTGCATATATCAATATCCCGTCCCGGCAGCGGTATTACTGTGATTTTATTTTTATAATTACATACTGAAAACATAATTTTTCCATCCCAGATTATATCCCGCACAGAAGCTTCATAAAGCGGGCTTCCTGTTTTTTCGCCATCTGGATTCTTGCATACAACCATAATGTGTTTTCTTTCTTTTACTGACTTTTCTTCGTGAATCAGTCTTGATTTCTTTAACTCAAGCTTTGTTTCCAGTAGATCCCATGAGCCATTGCACTGATTAAGCAGAAAACTCTGCATATCCGAGATTATGTCTGACACTTTTGTATAGCATTCATTTGTTTCCGGATTGCAGCACATCTTTGCCAGAATATCTCGCAGTGGCGCATATTTTTTTCCAAGATACTTCTTTTTGAACCTATCCTTATTTGCCTTAATTCCATAGCCGATCTCTTTATCCATGCAATATATCGTTGAAGAAAGTAAATTCTCATGCTTTGTTTTTAACTGTTCATCGGTAAAATACTCTCGTCCATTTAACCAGAAGAAAAACAATCTTCCAGCAGAATATACATCCGTGGAAATATCCCACTCTGTTATTTTCTTATCTGTGAATATTGTGGGCGACGTATAGCCATTGCTAAAACCTATGTCCCACCCTGCGACATTCATCGTTTTTTTACTGCCTGCAATATGTGAAAAATCAAAGTCCACAATGACAACATCAGAATTTCTATCTGAGATCATTACATTTTCCGGCTTGATATCCCTGTGCAGATAAGCCTGCCTGGAATATTCCGTATAATATTTCATTCCATATAAAAACTGCATCATCTGGCGATAAACAAGCCACTCTGCCTGTTCTTCTGTGATCTCATCAAATGTTATCTTTTTTTCCAAATCAAAGCGAAAGTCCTTCAATGTCTTTCCTTTAACAAATTCAAGTTCCACCCCATATATCTTTTCACCGTTTGGAGTTACCCCCGTAAAATTGCCATATACATGCTCTATATACGGATGATAAAAACAGAAAGCCCCTTCTCTCTGCAGATTGTTCAGCTTATACGAGTCATCCGTAATCTCCACGAATTTAAGAAGACAGTCCCTGTTTGTCTTGGTTTCTACCGCTCGTACTACATAATATTTGTCATTGTATCTTGCAGGAGTGGCAAGAACATACAGCTGTTCACCATTCTCGTCTGTGATGTAATCTCCTGTTTCAAAAAATAAAGTATTCATAAGTCCCTCCACCTACTATTCGGCTATACACAAAAAAGCTGTCTGGTCATCATCCTTGTCCATCCTTGCCAGTGAAAATATCTGATTGAGCAGGAATCCCTCTTCCTCTACATTGCACTCATTCATTATTCTTCCAAGTATTTTCTCATTCATATGTCCAAAACATCCATCTGAACCTGTAAGGATTGCATCTCCACTTTTTAGATTTCCAATTGAATTAACATATATATCATCTTCCTGTATTTTATCATATTGTCCCAAGCTACAATATAATATATGATCATTTCTATAGTATTCTAGAGAATACCGTTCATACGCGCCTGCTGTAACTGCCTGCTCTGCAACAGTCTGGAGTTTCGACATCATCTTCATCTTTTTGGCGTTTTTTCTATATAGGTATATTGGAGAATCTCCAACATTTGCAATCACAGCACAGTCATCAATCAGACAAACCGCACTGATCGTAGAACCAGTAGCTTCGAATTCATCCGCTCCATCACACACTTTTCTGTTTGCAGCTTGAATTGCTTTTACCATTATTTTTTCTATATCACCAATACTGTATTTCAGTGAAAATTCATCCATATCCGAGCTCATATACTGCTCCATAACATCCACGTAAAAAGTATTCATAAAACCTTTTACTGCGTTTTCAGAGGCTCGTCTGCCCTCGCTAAGGCCTCCCATTCCATCCGCAACAACGATCAGCTGTATTTTTTTATCTTTCATAAAGGAAAACTGTGAATACATAAAACTATCTTCATTTTCACGATGATTTTTGTCAGCAGCTTTCTCTGTTTCTGAATATATTCTATAATCCATAAACGCTCCTATCTTACATATTTCTATGATATTTTATTCTTTAAATTCCGTAAACAGGTAATTATATATATCTGCAACTATAGGTATCATATCACTGCCTTCTTTGCCGCTTACCTTACACTGATTTGCAACCACAACATATCTTGGATCATCATATGGTGCAAAGCTTATATACCATGCATTCATAGTATTATCAGCATCACCCGTTTCAGCAGTTCCTGTTTTTCCAGCCACACCATATTCATCAAACACTTCTTTTTCATATTTTAGACCATGAAGAGTGCAGCACTCCTGCGCAGTAGATCTCATATAATCTGCAAGTATTCTTGAAGCCTTCTTACTCGTGGCACGTCCCATTTTCTCTGGTTTTCCACTGTATACTGTCTTTCCGTCTGCATCTATAATTGAATCAACCATGTAAGGCTTCATCAGATTTCCATCGTTTGCAACTGCCTGGGCTATCATTGCAGCCTGAACAGTTGTTATCTCTGTCTCCCCCTGCCCAAATCCTGTCTGAGCAAATATATCTTCAGCAATATCTGTATTCCAGTTATATCTGACCTCACCAAAATCAAGAAGGAAGCCATCACCATCATTTGTAAGCATGAATTTTTCAGCTGTTTCATTAATCCTGTCTGCTCCAAGAGCCAAGGCAGCCTGCGCAAAATAAACATTTGAAGATATATTTAATGCCGTTTCCAGATCTATTTCATCACCATTTTCAACATCCAATGTACTTGTCCTGTAACTGTAGGCGTCACAGATCCATCCACCATCCATCTGCAACGAAGTATTCTCCACTGTGAAATCTTCCATATCATGATCTATAAGAGCCGCTGCAACCAGCACCTTAAATATACTTCCCGGCGCCTGCGGATTCTTATATGTTACCGGGTATCCCGGCTCTAATCCGGTTTCTTTCTGATCCTCAATCATTTCCTGCTGTGCTTCTTCCAGATTATTAAAGTCATATGCAGGGAAGCATACATCTGCAAGAATTGCTCCGGTTTCGACATCCATAACGATTGCTGAACCTATCTCGTCTGTTGGGCTGATGTAATTACTCATTGCCTCATACACATAGTTCTGCAATCCGTCATCAACTGTCAGTACTGCGCTCTCCCCTTTTTCACCATCCAGATTAACAGTGTTATATATAGCTCCTTCTTTCCCAAAATAATCTTCATCTAAAAATGCCATCAAGCGGGCATCGTTCCTGCTTCCAACTACATCTTCGGTTGTCTCTGCCAGTGGATAAAACACATGTCTTCCTGTGTACCCAAGCAGTTGTGCATAAGCCATGCTGTTGCTGTATACCGTCTTGACTTCGTTCTTTTCATCGCCGTCTACATAATCAGTAACAGCAAGAGCGTTTCCATTTCTGTCATATATATCCCCTGGCAGAATCGATTCGTCATCCTTTTCCACTTTAGCATATACTTTGAGATTATCCGCACGCTTGTTTACCCCTTTTACTACGCCTGAGTTCATATACAGTGCGGCAATTTCTGCAATCAGCATAATTCCAAGTACCATACATACTGCGCTTATTCTTTTGTTGCTCTCATGTTTATTCATCTGGCATCCACCTTTCTATTCCGTCATTTCTTTGCTCAATGTCTCTTCTGACTCCAATTCAATTTTTGTTGAAATAACAAGCAGTATTGCTACCAGACTCATGCTGGTTACAATTGCTGAAAATCCCTGCGAAAGGAAATAAAGCGGTATACCTGTTATTGGAAGCAAAGCCATGTTGTAACCTATGTGAATGATACTCTCTACCGCTATCAGACACGCTATTCCAACTGCCACGCCTTTACTATAGTTATTCTCGCACTTTTCTGCTATATACGTTGACCTCTTGACGAAGGTCAGGATAAAAATAATTAAAATAATTCCTATCGAAATTCCGCATGTTTCTATAATATTTGCAAATATAAAATCATTATTTGCTTCAGGAAGATCTATCCTGTGTCTTTCTGTTCCAATTCCGAACCACCCGCCTATTGCAATAGACATAAGTCCTTTTGTACCCTGATATCCATAATCATTCATGTATAATTCAGGATGAAAAACAGCTCCAAACCGTCTTACTATCTTTGATACAATGCCCGGCAGGGCACCCTCATTTTGTAGCATGATTGGGAACAGGATCTTTGCACTCACTAACCACACGATCACAAATCCGGCTGCAGATACTATCTTCAAAGCTGCGGTCCATCTGTTGTGCGAGCCGAACAGGTGGAGCATGATAAGCCCTGTAATATAAACTATCATCAAAGTTCCGAGCTCACTGCACAAAACAAATACAATGCTGAGAATTGCTGTGTGTACAAACAATATAATGCCTCTGTTAATCTCCCATTTTATTATTTTTATAGTATCGCTATCCTTACACAACAGCCCGGCAGCTACAAAAATATACATAATCTTTACAAACTCAAATGGCGTTGTGCCTGCAATAGAAATTGTTGCCCCCTGATCGCTTCTGTCACCAACAAGCTGTCCTAAAAACAATACTGCTATAGATATGCCATACTGGAGAAACATCATTCCAATTACTATTTTATCTTCAGATATCCATTTTGATAATCTTGAATATAATGCAAATGCTATAACAGCAGATCCTAGTACCACCGCCAGCTTAATCAACGCTGATATCACAGCTCCGTTTCCTCTATCCTGGATATTCTGCACCAAAAATCCAAGATTTAAGAGGACTATTACGATTATGAACAGCTTTTTATCTGCCTTTGCAAATGTTGAACCTATACATCCAACAACTGTAAATAACATCATAACAAGTGAAATCGGAATATAAGAAACACCACATCCTTTATAAAGTGCCACAAGCATCATTCCAAGCTCCACAGCCAGAACTACCACTATGCTTTTAAGGTCAATATAAGCAAACAATCTTGAGCACATGCTCTTCATCCTGTAGTCTGTAAATCTTTCATTGGCATTTTCGTCCATGCTCTCACCTCCAAATCTCTAGTCTGCTTTGTGCATACAATCATACACTCTTGTTGGTTCAATTCTTTTTGTCGGTTCTGGAGCAGGCTTTACCGATGCCACCTGCGTTTTGTCATTATTCTCGTCACTTCTGTTTTCTGCTCCGGCACTCATCACAAGTCGCTCCGTTTTACTTGGCTTATGATTGTTCGTCGGGCATGTAACTATTATCTTGCTTTCTCCGATATAGAATACTTCCTTACCGTTAAGCTTCAGTCCCCGTCTGTATCCTATCGTTTCATAGTCATTTATATCCTGGTTAAACCACTGAACCGGATTGTATTTTGACATATTTACTAACTCATAATAACTTCCGCTGTCCTGAGCGATTTTTTTTACAACTGCATGAACCGGTTCTGCAAACTCATCATTTAAAACGATTTCATTTCCATTGCCACTTCCAATTCTTGCACTCCTTGTGACAACTTTTATCTGTCTATACTCCACCTCCCCTGGGCACTTAACACATACAACCGGACCATTTGCAATCTTCACGTTCTGAAGATTCTTTATAGGTCCGCAAGAATTCAACGCTTTGTTTTTCTTATTCTTTACGTCCTTCCATACTCCACTTCCATGCGAAAGATACATCACCAAAAGTGCCACCAAAACAAAAAGTCCAAAACCAATTAAATAACCTAACATAAAAACCATCACCTTTCCTTCATTTGAATTTGTTTTTGTAATTGATGGTTTTATTATATGGTTATTTAATGGCCTGGACTACCAACCTAAGTTTGGGCATCGCTACTACTACTGATCTACATTTTCCTGATCACTTAACTCAACAATTGCCTCATATATATTTTCCAGAGTTTCTCCAATATCTAAAGCTCTGGTTTTACTATTTAGCACATGATTAATTACATAATATTTTCCTTTTTCATTTTCATATATAGTTTCCTCGCCTACAAAAATCCCAAACAATGTCGAGAAAAAACGATATATAAATTTATTCAGACTTGTGTCTGTTCCTATTATTCTCTTTACTTCAAGCAGATCCTTATCCAGAAGTTTGCCCTCATACTTTTTATTGAGGAACACGGAATAATACATCGCGACAAGAAAATGCATCAGCTTTATTTCATCTCTTGTTTTTACCTTGATTATCTGTCTCTCATTCAGTTCCATATATGCCTCATACCCTTCGCAATCGGCCTGATATAATCTATCATCAAGATAAGCAGCGTCATTTTCCATGTCCATATATTCAGCCCACGCCCGATACCTCTCTGTTGCAGCAAACACTTCCCAGATATCTTCAAATTCTACATCCAAACTTCCTTCACCTGTCTTACATGAGTCTAATACTGTGTTGTAAAACATCTCGACAAGAGATGCCCCCTGATCATATATAGAAAATGATTCAAGAATCCGCCGAGCTGATACATATTCAGGCAATTCACCATGATCTTTCATATATCCACCTAAGATTAACATAATTATCAATTTGTCATTAAGGCTTTTTTCAGAAAAACTGCGGCTATTATCCGTAACTGCCATCACCCCGCCTTCCGTATAATATTTTTCTGAACTTTCATACTCTGATAACTGTACCATATGTGCAGATTCCAGCATTAATGAAACTTCTTCATAATTAAACCGCAAATGAATACACAGGTCGATCAGCCATTCTCTGGATATGAATGAACTTGAAAACATCCTTACATAACTATTCCGGTAATTTGGCGCAAGATTAACTATCGCCCGCTCCAAAGACACATGTTTATAATACCTATCTCGTTGTTCATATATGTTTCTAAATCTAACACCTATTATTCTATTCGACGATGCAAATGAATTTTTATGTACTACTGTTATCAAATTAATCAATTCATCAACATTTCTTACCCTATTTAAGTCGGCAATGATCGAAACAGTATTTCTTTCCATCGCATAAACATTTTTTTCTTCTGTTGAAAGTTCTATTTTACTCAGCTTATTTTCAAGTTCTTTCTCTAACTCCGGAACCTCTTCAAATTGTAAAATGCCTCGTGCGACCTGAATAAGCAGTGCATCATGCAAGTTTTTGCAATATAAATCCAGTCGGAGCATTTCAAGTAGTCTTTTTCTCGCATGCTGGTATCTGCGATTTCCAGACATGTTTTCGTCAGAGTTCTCCTCTTCTTCCGCACTATACACAAAATGATCATACTCCCATAATGCAAGAGATAAAAAAGTCTCAACATCTCTTGGCATACTGGTTTTACCGGTCTCCCAGTTTCCAATCGTATTTCGGTGTACTGTTTTACATACACTTCCATTCTTTTTAAATACGTATATATGTTCACCGAACTCTTTCTGCTGCATCCCGTTTCTTAACTTTTTTATCCACTTTCCCGAATATTCGTCCTGCATATATTACAAAATCTCCTCTATATTTCTCCTATATTTCTCCTATATCTCCTCTTATGCCCAATTTAATTCTTTTATCCTGCTTATAATACATGAAATAACAGGATCACCAACATTAACCGGCGTATAAGCTCCCAGCAAATGATCATTCTCCACCGCATCACATCCTGTAGAGCTGATACTGTGCCAGCTTATACCCTTTCCGTAATCTTTCTCCAACATATGAATGCTACTTCGCCCCAGCATTCCATAAGATTCCAGCATTTTCTCAGCCGCCTTACTTCTTTCGGCAATATCTCCTGCATCCACAACAGACGTTTTCTCACGGCTGTATAACAATTCATCATAGTCACCAGATAACTTGCCACGCAGCAGATCACTTTTTGATATTACGCCTAAAAAGCGCTTATTAGATAAATATTCCGGAGCTGCATATCTTCTATACATCGACACAACATGTTCATAAATCTTTAGTGTCGGGATAGAATTGCCTGATTTTTCTTCTGTATCTCTATCATACCCTGATTCAAGTATTTTTTTTGCATGAACAACCACATCTCTGTTTTCTTTCTGAAATTCTGCTTGCTCTGCCAAGGACATCACACTACATTTTTTGAACTGACTGTATCCCTTCATTCTTTTCAGGGATATATTTTCTATTCCCATATCACGAGGATCAAACAGGTACATATCAGCATAAAGATGATTTAGCAGCTGATTTCCATTAACACTAGTTACCGTATCCATCCGGTCAATAAAGCTGACAGGATCATCATATACTCCTACTATCAATGTTTTACGATCAGCTTCTTTTCCATAATCTGCTCTGAGAAAAACCGGAACATTTTCACCACATGTTTCATTCACTGGACATTTTCCATTCTCAGTGCACATTTTTTCTGACTGTTCTGACACATATGCATAAATTGTATCTTTTTTATCTTTTTCAAAATGAGCCGGTCGTATCGACAATGATTCATTTTTCAGCAATACAGTCTGCGCCAGACTTTCCGCTTTATTGTTGAATAACGAATATAAGAAAGAAGTCTTTCCTGCACCATGTGAGCCAATCAGTGATATGCCTATAAAGTCATCAGCCTCATTCCACCCTGCTGGCAGTCTGTTATGACAATATGGACAGCATGGTAAAGCATAAAATACCGGATCTGCCGTTTCATTCAAAAACGTACATAACCCATTTTCCGAAGAAAACTGTAATCCTGTTCCTGAAATTTCGCATGTTTTTAATCCTTCTGAATCTGCTTTGCTATCTGTTTCATTCAGATCAAAACGCATGCTATATATTCTTTTCATTTTATCCTCAAAGCTGTCTGAACTATGTTTCGAAACTCCCTCAGTTTCTTTTTTTTCTTCATTTTTCCTGTCCTGAACAAGCTCTTTTAACAGTTCTAGGCCATTTTTACCGTTTTTCCGTTGACTTGCCAGCAGAATAACATGCTGCTCTCTGTCCACAAACTCAAGATTTTTCTGACGTGAAACATCATTTTCCAATATATATGATCTGATTTTATTTGATATGACAGTCTCGTTCTTTACACGGTTCCAATCCCAGCCATCTGCACATATTACCTCGTATGCAAGATTATTTGGATCTATCTTTTTTCCATCATACGGACAAAAATCTAATTTTCCCATAACTTATCTCCATATAATTTTCTCTGTACAATTTCTCTATATAAATTTCTTCATATAAATCTGCGAACCACTTATCTACTTTGAATATATACATCAGTCTTTCTCACGCATTTTAAATAGATATCTCTCTAATCTGTTTCCATACTGCTGCACGCTCTTATAAAGATCCTTCATGCTCCTCATATCAGATTTGATGCTCTTTCCGCCTGTTCTCATATTCTTCACACTAAAACTGTCTCTCTGTTTTTTTATTTCAGACATCTTAATATATACTTCTGCTATATCTTTGCGCATTGCATATATCCCCGCACGCTCTTTTTCTGAATAATCATTTTCTTTTTTTAATATTTCCTCAACGCAATAAGCGTAATTGCGTTTATATTTGTCATACTCTCTGTCAAAATTCTCTAACAGTTCACGAAAATACTGTGAATTCTTCTTATCTTTGCGAGCCCGCATAAATCCCATTACATACAGCGCCGTAAGCAGCACCGCTATAACTACTACTGGCCAGTCGAAGTTTCGCCCGTTTTGGGTAGCATTTGTTTCTTCATTTTCTGTCTTTTCACTGTTTTCTATCTTTTCTTTGTTTTCTGACTTTTTCTCATCTACTGTACTTTCTTCGTCGTTTATTTTCTCCGTTTTTTCCAGGTTTTCAATTTCATCTGTGTCTGTTTCTCCTGAAACATTTTCACCCTGTTTATCTGTATACCCGTCTTCTGTTGTGACAATATTTTCCTGAACGTCTGCATATACCTTATTCGGTGTTCCTGCAAGGAAAACAAGCAATGCGATCAAAATAACTGCCTTAAAAATATAATTATGTTTCATATCAATACCCTCCTGCTTTTAGCTGTCTTATCAGTTACTATCAGAATGGTATCATAATTATTTGACATATTATACAAACCCGGAATTGTGCAAAAAGAGATTAAAGATTACCTTTAACCTCTTTTTTATTTTCATATTATCCTATTGTCACGCATAAACGCTATCTGTTTTCTTGCCTCTTCGCTTCCTTTATCAGCTGATCTTTGGAAATAGCGCTTTGCTTCCAGATTATTGCCCTGTACATAGTAGATACAACCTAAAAGATATGATGAAAATGCTGTATCAGTTTCAATCAGTTTCATTATACCTGGCTCATTTTTACAATCCAGCTGTCTTATATCCATGCTCGTTTCCGCGAGCATATTGATTGCGTTTTGTATGTTTTCGTCTATTTCTGCGGATTTTACTTTTTCATCTCGAATTGTATGTGTATCTTTATTGATGACACTTCTTATATTTCTCATCAGTTCCGAAAAATGATTTCTTTCATCCAGTTCGAAATTAATAGCTTGATAATCCGTCAGTTTTCTTGGGAGATCCTGTATAGACATCCCTTTATACATCGGAACAAGAAGCTTTTCAGTAAGATCACCCTTCATATATGCAAGAAATCTCTGCCATTCGCTTTTTACCCAAGTACTTCTGAAATATTCTGGTCTAGATCCCAATACGATCATAATTTTTGCAGAACTTATCGCATCAAATATAGCAGCCTCATATAATACACCAGCCCTGTTTCTCAGCGTCTTTTTTGAAAAGAATACATTATATCCTTCTCTTTTCAATGTATAATACAGCATTTCAGCGTCAAAGCTATCCACTGTTACGCCTCTTCCATCAAGTTCTCTCTGCTTGTAGCATATAAAAACATCGTATTTTTTTTCGCCATTATTTCTTAATTTTTTTATTTCTGCCTGTATCTGTGAAAACCGCTCCACATCACTTATCAGGCGCCTGTATTTTCCCAACCAGTGTCCTGTCTTAAGCATTAAGTAATCTTTATCCTCAAAAATGTTTGTATCCACTAATTTGTGACAGGTTAAAGCACCATTTCCATTTTCGTCCTCTACATATACTACTCCATATCTGCAACACAGTCTGCCCCATATTGCATCGTAGTTATCTGGAGAGATCTTCAATATTTCCTCATACAGTTCTAAAGCCGAGTTAAATTCATAACTATCACGATACTTAACTGCTGCTTTCAGCCATCTTTCTACGTCCTCACGCTGTCTTTCTGTGTCGTCACCAATTTCATTGACTGCACCACAGTATTCGCATCTGCATCTTCCATCATGCTGCGCTGCCAGATTGAGTGGTCCGCCACAAAGTTTGCACTTATTATCTATAATACCTTTTTTTTCATTCATGAATACAATCCCAGCCTTCTATCAATCCTGTTGATCATCCAAAGGAGCCCGCCTTTGCATCATTCGTTTTGTCATAAGTTTTGCACACCGGAACAGTTGCTCTTCATCCTCGTTTCCCTTTATCATATCTGAAATAAGGTTATCAATCTTTTTATCAGCATTTCCTGTTCCTGCCACATTAGTATCAATACAGTTTTCACATCTGCTGCATACATTTCTCGCAATAAAATCCGCCTCATTTCGGATATGAATATCGCAGCCTTGTGTACAGGCACATTCAGCAAACGGCAATATATGTGCATCCTGCATTTTTTCTCTTACAAATTCGTCACTTATATCACTTGAAATCTTATAGTTCTGTCGTATGTTATCCATCTGTACCAATATAGGCTTTGGCAATCGCTCACAGGAAATGTAAAACTGCCCAACTTTCAGCTTTGAAATTCCGTTATAAACATTTTCTGATAAATTTAAATTGTTTTTCAAGAACATTCTCTCTTCGTACGATTCCAAATGCATGACTACTTTTATATTGGAATTATTGACAAAACTCTCTAATATCGCCAGTGACTGATCCGCAAATATCATTCCTGTTCCATACACTCTGTTTACCTTCACCATATCCAGCAAATAGTCTTCTAATGTATCGACCGAACTCACCTCACCAAGACCCGTCCGAGAATGTGTCTGGGCTCCAAGCAGGACATGAGCCTCATCAACAAGTATGAGATTCTTAAGTCTGCTGTCTTTAACCTGTTTCTGGCGAATATATAGTTTGATCTGCAATAACAACATAGACATAAACAACGTTTTCTGTTCCTGGTTATCTATCGCATCCAGTTCAATCAATGTACAGCCAGTCAGCATTTTATCTAAATCCACCGTCTTGTCTGTATCAAACAAGTATGGATTATTATTGATAAGATTCTGTAATCTATATACTCCACCGCTGTTCAGATTCTGCTTGGATTCATAATCATACGAAGATCTCTTTATTTCTTCTTTAAACTCACAAATAAACTCATGAAGTCCAAAGTGCCTTACCCCAGCACAATCTCTGGTACTGTCATTACGCCACCCGTATTTTGCATAACAATTTCTGACAGATTCTGAAAATATGACATCAAGCGGTGTCGTCATAGAGAATGCAACCTGGAAAGAGGATAACAGACTCGGCAGAAACTGTTCAAGAGTGACTCCTTCCGGTGGCAGAAACGGATTAAACATAATTGGTGAAATTTTAGTATTTCCCGGCGTATAAATATTCATATCAGGAATAACATCAACCAATTCCCTGTATTCCGTCTTTGTTGGCTCTATTATAAGAAATGGTATCTTTTTCTTTTGGCATTCAATCAGTATATTGAATAATAGCGTCGTCTTTCCTGCCCCCGACATACCAGCTATTGTCATGTGTTTTGTTATCTGTGGCAATGGTATATATACCGACTGATTCTTCCTGTCTTCTGTTCCGATTTTTATACCTTCTCCATCGAGAAATTCCTCTGGTATCTTTATGTCATTTACTTTTCTTTGACCGTCTTCACTCTCCTGACTGTCTGCGGTAAATATACAATCCAGCATATCCGCAGTCATCAGATAATCCAGCCTGTTAAACCCCTGCGGGATAACTATATTAAAATTAGACCTGTAATGTGCAGCTGCCGTTGCATATCCCGGCAGCAACTGTCCTCCATCCAGCAGATAATCTCTCTTATAAATCAGTTCATCAGGCACTCTCTGTATCCCATAACCTTTACCTCTGAAAACGTATGCGATTTGGTCAGAGGCCTCATCGTCACCCCAAAAACTCAGGCATGTGAAGAAAATATTCTTCATCGCCATTGATTTATAAAGCTGATACATATTTATCGCATACCCGATTTCATCTGAATTTGTGAATGTTTTCTGTATCCAGTCTAAAATCTCTTCAATTCTATGATTTTCAATCTCTAATATACGTGTGGTAGTAAATTGAATACTAAGTCCTGCATTTTGACTTGATTTTATAATTGACATTAAATACATAAAATCAACCGGTTCAACGCGGATATATCCGCCTGGAATATAACACAGCCTGAAATCTTTTGATTTGTCCCCAGGAACACACAGATACAGTCTTCTTCTACTGTTAAGTCTTTCTATCAGTTTTTTTGTGTCTTCAGGTTTCTTCAGTGAAATTTTATAGTTTTCGTATGTTAGTCTATCGATCAGCAGATTTACAAAGCTCTCAAAAGTATTTCTGAGTTCTCCCAGGTTGAAGCTATTCTCTCTAACCAGTAAACTACAGACTTCTTTACCATCACTGTCCGTTTCAAATATCATTTCATACGAGCATCCCGATCTGCCAAATTCTTTTAGAAACTCTGACAGCTGTTCATTCGTCACAGCATCAACAATTTCTGAAATATCCAGCACTGTAGCAAACATCCAGCTTTTATCAGGCATTTTCTCACTATAAAATTCCACTTTCATTCATCAAACCCTCTCACTTAAATTTTTTAGTTCCACGATATCTGACCTTCGGCTTATTCAAAGTATCCCGTTCTTTGAAAGAATCAATTTTTTCTTTTTCGCTGTAACCACAGACTTTCTGTATAGGTTTTCCTTCAACAAAACTGTACTGGTATTTGGTCCTTAGGAACTCCAGTGCATCATCAAACATCGAAAGTTCCGAATCGTCAAATGCATCAATTCCCGTCTGCTTTTTAAAACTTTCTTTAAAACTCTGTTCTAATTCCGCTAAATCCGATTCTTCAAAATACTTTAATAAACGTACTGTCTCGTTTCGTTCTCTTGCTATACACTGTCTCACTGCGTGTTCGAAAGTCCTATCCTTCACTCCTTTTTTCTCTTCCATTTTCTGGGAAATGTACTGCAATACCTGTTTTTGGAACCGTCTTGCGTCAAGCTCAATCAACTGTGCTTCGTACAATGTGTGACTGATATCAAGTAGTGGCTCATCTTCATCATCAGATGGACTACAATACATTACAATATTCATCATAATTTTATTTCTTGTTTTTTCATCGACAATATTTTTTTCCGGATGATCAACAACATAATGCTGCCATGCATGCCTTCCCTCATGTGCTATTGTCCCAAGTGCCTTGGCAATGCTGAAATTGGAAATTGTACCGGCAACCATACCTTTACCTATAAGGAATCTTGGATTAATATTAATACTTTTTCCATCAAAATATCCCATAGTTCCCGGTGATTTCCTATATTCTTCTTCAGATATAACATTTATTTTAAGTGCATCTCTCTGCTCTGATTCAGCCATCACATTCTCAAACCTCTGCAATATTTCAAGGCGTTTGTCTGGCGGCAGATTATCCCATCCTGATACATCTATTTCCTGTATGAATGCATCTAATTTACTTCCATTCGTCATTTCCTAATATCATCCTTTTCAAATTGTAATATTGCGTCCATATAAATATCTATATCCTTTGTAAGTGCATTCATAAAGCACAGTGCCTGAAATTCAGAGCATGACAGTTCATCTGCTACATCTGAAACAGTAGACTCGTTTAGTACGAATTTTGATACATCCATACCCTCTGCCCAGTTGATTATTGTATCTCTGATTTCTGGATTATAACAAGTTAATATATTTGCTGTTGTAATTGCTGAATCCAAAATACTGTATTTTTCATCCAGAATCAGCTTATTCTGGATTTTGCTAAAAACCTCATCATTCACGTTTTGTAAACCCTCCTGTTACACATTTTACAAATTATTTTGAACCACATCTTGGACAGCAAAAGCTTCCAACAGGAATTAAAGCACCACATTTGCTGCACCAGGAAGCTCCCGGCTGGCTTCCCTGATAAGCAGATGTCGAACTACTAATTCCACCTATTGTCTGCCCATCATAAGGAGAAACCCTGCTGCCATTATCGCATCCATAACTTGGAGATGTGTAGCTGCCACTGTTTCCTAAGCCGCCATAATTAGTGTACGGTGAGCCGCCATTATTTCTTGAACCCCCATAGTTTTGGAATGCCGAGCTACCATAATTAGGATACGATGAGCCACCATTAGTCCTTGGATCTCCATAGTTTGGAAATGCCGAACTGCCGCTGTTTACTGAGCCGCCGTAATTAGTATACGGTGAGCCGCCATTATTTCTCGGAGCTCCATAGCCTCTATCTCCATCCTCTCTACTGTTTTTTTTGTGAGAAGACTCCTTAATAGACTTTATATTCTTCTTCATCTTCCTCATCATTTCTTCCATCTCTGCAATTCTTGCCTGCATATCATCGCAGAACTTTTTGCTGTTCTCATCAGCCATTGCAGAATGCTGTATAACCGACTGTGCAACGTTTGACTGTGCTTCTGCTGCAGCTTTCACCATCTGGACATTTGCGCTTGCATGAATAGCTTCTTTTTCGTTTATAAACGAATACTTCTTTACCGCAGCATCAATTGCCAGAACCTGGCTCAACAGTTCATCCAGCCTGTCCATATATTTGTTTTCAAGGTCTATATCTGCCTGTTGCTTTTTCTCCTCCAACGAGGCAACCATGTTGTCATGCGATGCCTTATACATGTTTTCAGACTTTTTAATCTCAACATCAGCTGATGCATATATAGAAGCCTTTTGTACATCATTATCATTCAGATGTGAATTGTATTTTAATTTCTCTCTTAGTTCCTCTATCTGCTTATCCTTTGTTTTAAGCTCATATTCCATATCCGATCTGTGTCTGTCACGCTCGTATTCCATTTCGGATTTGTACTTATCTCGCTCATACTCCATCTTCAGGATAGTCATCCTGTATTCATTGTCCCTCTCCTCTACCTGCATTGCGCGGATAAAGTCTGCATTTTTTCTTTTTTCTATTCTGGCATCTGCTCTGCTTTGAAGCTCTTCCATCAGATCATTCTCTTCTTTTGTGAGAATATTTTTTAAATGAGCTGCATTATATTCAAGGTTTGCTGTAGCATTTCCCTTGTTGATCATATGTTTCAGTTCATCCTCTGCATCCAGATTTTTCAACATACGATTATATGCCGCCTTCTTTTCAGCCAGTTCCAGATCGCTTTCTGAAATTTTGCGCATAATGCTGTTTATAACCCGCTCGTTTTCTGTAGTTGCCTGCTCCAGCTCATTTTCAAGAGCTGCCTGCTCTCGGGTGAACTTCTTTTGTGTATTCCACTTCATTTCTTCCATCTGAATAGCACTGCTAAGCTGGTCGTGCTGATTTCTGTTGTCTGCCTCCCATTTTGTCCGGAGTTCCTTTGCACGATTTTCAATTTCCTGCTGATTAAGATAATGTAATTCCTGTTTTTCCTCTTTGTTCTGACGAATATTCTGAACGTTCGCATCATGAACCGCTGATGATATCTCTGACTGATATCCATAATCCTGCATCTTTGAATTATGTGCTGCACCTGCAAGTTCAGACTGATACTGATATCCCTTCAGTTTCTGGCTATGCTGCCACTCATTTTTCGACTCAGCATCCTCTCTTGCCCAGGATTCATACTTAAGCTTCTGCTGTCTTTCAATATCATCCTTCGCATTGACAACATTGTTCTGTATGTACATATTGTCAATGGTATTCTGCGCTCTGCCATGATTATTTCTGGTTATGGCAGCTTCGGTGTTTACCGCCTGGGTATCAAGATCTATTTTCGTCTTGTTTTCAATCGCAGATTTGTCCACCTTCATCTGCTGATCAAATGAGTACAAATCTTTATTTATATTCTCAACGGACTTGTGTTCTTGAGCACGTCCCAGCGTCATGAGTGCCGGTGACTCCATGCGCTCTTTCTCATGCATAGTGAACATTTCTACCGCAAGTCCATATCTCTCAAAGAATATCGAAAGTGCCTTTTCTGCATTATTTCTCATATACTGGTGATATACAGTCAGATCTCTGATGTCTGCATCAACATCATTTATCATCTGCTGAAGAATATCCCCAAGCACTTCCCCTGCTGCCTGCTTTACAAGATCAGTAGCATATTTCTTTATCGCCTGCTCGTCAGCACCCCTTTTAATCCAATACTGAACCTCGGAAATCTGGCTAAAGAGCTCCTTGTTGTTGATTCTGAACTTAATTGTTCCGCCATACTTAACATCTGCAGACAAGGTAATATCATTCTTCATATGAATCGGAACAATCGGAGACTCCCAGTCAAATAAAGTTTCTATATGCCTGTCTATCATTTCGGCTGTTTCAACATGTGCCTTGTTCTGCTCTTTTTCCTTTATGCGTTCTTCATCTTCCTCAAAGCGCACAAAATCCAAAGAGAACAGACTTATTTTCAAACCAATTTCATTAAGCAGTCTGTCTATTTCCGGCTGTGCTAGACCCTTAAAATACGAACTATTCTGATCAAGTACCGTAAATGCAAAGCCATTAGTATATACTGCTGATTTCAGCACCTGTTCCACTACATCTGCACAGATCGACTTAACCTTCTCATACAGTTTTGAATTGTTACCATCCTCTGCCTGCGTCACTATAAGCTTATCTGCTGAAGCATTTTCGTATCCTACAAATTCAACAAAACGCTTTGCATCACTAACTGAAACTGTAATTCCACCGCCAAAGCTGAGTGAACCAGCAAGTTCGCCGTTTGGATATGAAACCGGCTGCTTTATAACTACCCATTTCATTTGCTTGTCTATATTTTTACGGACATAAAATATCTGTACCGAAACCTGAGCATTCTTCTCAAGCGTTGCATACTCAAGCTGTTCTGTAATAGTTCTTATAGTATCCGATAATAAATATTTACCCGTTCCGGTTGGCGATGAACATATTCCGTCGCGCAGTATCAACGCACTGTACCCTTCCGGAACAACAACATGACTGGCAAATGGGAAATATGTCATAGGATGTTTCCATATGACATCTGTGTTATTATCCGGAACTGTTATAACTGTTGCAGCTCCGCTTTCAGATGCATTCTTGACACCCTTTAATTTTTCAACATTAAACGTGAAATTACAAATAGGGCACGTATGGGTAATCTCATTGTATTTCACTCTCTGATTCATATGACATGAGGGACATGTAAGCTCTATATCAGAAACATTATGCTGTGAAAGTGAATATCCACACGCCGGACAGTTCTGATCAGATCCTACTCTCGTGTCATGTATTACAGTATTTCCGCAATGTCTACATACCACAGTTTCATACGAATCATTCTTTGGATTTATTTTTTTTGAACAGCCAGGACATGTAAATTCCTGTTTTAAAAATCCATATTTTCCTTTTACTATTGTACCGCAGTCTGGGCACTTCATTATGACTTCTTTACTCATCATACCCCTCCATAAATCTCATCTGTTTCTAATTTTCTTAAAGTATCTGCAAAGACATCCTTCTCATGTCTTATCTGATCATTCGTTTGTTTTCTCACAGTTTCAAGAGCTGTTCTGAGAGTTCTTACCATCTCATAGCCATTATTGTTGTCATTGTTTTCATATATCTTTTGCAGATTCGAATCCTTTACCAATTCAAGTAACGGTTTTATCTGATCCGCCAGCTGCAACTGTTTCTTTTCCAGATTTTCATGCTGAATCTGGGAATTTCTGATAACACGCTCCAGATCCGCTTTCAGAATATAGAACTCAATCCTGGCATTCTCCATTCGCTTTTTCTGATTATCTATATCCTGACACTTATCTTCCTGCTCCTTCTTTATTTCAGCATACCGGCTCTTATACAGCTCACGCATCTCACTGCTATTGGATATCTTATCCTTTTCTTCTTCACATTGTTTTTTTAAAACATCTATTTCGTTAGAGAGCTTTCTAGATTCCGTTTCATATTTTTCAGCATTGTTTTTTGCTTCGGCATGATCCTTTAAAATTCTGTCATATTCCGCCTGAGCTCTGTCCTGTTCCACCTCCCAGTAATTCTGGTCGGCCAGTACTTTCCGAACAGCATCATCCAGACTCATCTTTTTGTCTTTTATGATCTCTATCTGCTTTATAGCGTCATTTTTCTGTAGTTCAAGAGCTTCTATGTCTTTTCCTATCTGTTCTTTCTCTGCACTCAGATTCTTCGACTCTTCCTGTAAGCCCGTCTTTGTCTTCTCCGCCTCAAATATCTTCTGCCTGTAATTATCACGCTCTAATTGGGCGCTCTCCATGGCCTTTTCCTTATTTTCAATTTCCAGCTGTACTTCACGGTTCTTCATAACAGCCTCATCATATGCACTGCATAGATTCAAATACTCCTGATTCAGTTTACCACGCGTTTCTTCGCACGTCTTTATCTGATCTTCAACATTTGGTATCTGAATCGAAGTGTAGTTATCTATCTCCTGTTGCATTGTATCAACTCTGGCAAGCATATCCTCGTACTTTGATTTCATTTCCTCTAACTGCTTACTTTGAAACTCTATAGAGTGCAGCTCTTCCTTTTTCTTTTCCAGATCATTTTTTCTACTTTCCAGTTCTTGCTGTTTCTCTTCCGCTTCCTTTATCTGCTTATCCAGAATAACTGCCTGTGCCTCAACTTCGCTCAAATCATCTATTGCCTTTCGTACATTAACAGTCATGCTGTTCTCGCTAAACAAATCCTTATTGTTGTTATAGATACGCCCCATTGAGATAGACATTTTGCACAGTTTCCTGATAAATCTGTTATCATCCTCGACTCTGATATCCTCGACTTTACTTACCCCCTGAATATTTGCGTTCTTGAAACTTCTACCTGCAGCATTAAACATATCAACAACCAGGCCCAGCAGATCCTCCATTGTAAATTCATTTTCACTTTTTTCCTGATTTGCTTCTACAGCCTGTATAACTGTACCAAAATCCATATTTTAATCTCCTGTATCATCCAGTTCTTATTTTCAACTCTACTCTATCCTGTGCCGCATAATTTTATGCATATACTCCGGATCCTGGAAAATCTGGAATAGATCATTTTGGTCACTCACTTTTAATTTAAATAGAGTTGACTTGCCATCTTCTACCAGTCTTTTGTATAATAATCTTGAAACCACATCTATCGCACTGTTATCGTATGTTTCCGAAGAACTCAGCAATGCACGCTGTATCATCCGGTTTATCTGTTCTACGCTAAATGCCTGCCACGTCTCACAGTCCACATTGACCGTCTGTAGTTTCATTAATAGAGATTCAAAATTACCGCTGTTTTTTATCCTTTTTACAATCTCTGTTGAAAGAACAATCTCCGGAAAGAAAGGCAGTGGACCTGTATAATTTTCATCTACTACAATAAGAAAAAGTATTCTGGAGTTGTTTGCCTTATTCTTTTGGAGTATTCCATTTATCTTTAAATTATCATCCACTGATATGATATCGCTGTAACTCCTAATATAAAATACAAATGCACAAGACTCTGATATTGAAGTAAGCGATGCCATATTCTCCAGAAACACCTTCTTGGGATGTTCATATACATACATTGATCTTTGCGAATTTGTCCGCATTCTCTCCTTTTTGTATGCTGGCACATCTGCAGTTTTTTTAAAAAAACTCTTTTTGGTCTTTTCACAATACAGCCTGAGTTCATAATAATTCTCGCAGTTTAAGCGTACCATTTCATTATTAGTTTTAGGCTTATTAAAATAATAAATGTTCTGGAAGTTTTCATTTTGCAGTTTTAAATGAACGTATTGCTCAAAATCAAGTTTTAGCAAATGATTTGAGAAATATATATCTTCCGTATCGGCAAAAACAAAGCGAATATCTACACTCCCCATTATCCATTCTAACCTTTCAAATTGATTTCTTCTGAATCTGAATATGTCTGTTCATTTCCAACTCGGATCGCTATTCTAAGTCCTGGCTTTAAAACGCATCCCACTCTCCAGAGTCCTGATGTTCCTGGTGCAACAACTTTTGCCACTTCTTCATGGCTGTAACCATTCGCATATTTTATAACAACATTAAGTGTTAATTCCTCACCTGCTGTCTGTCTGGCATATTCAGTATTTCCCCAGACAACATGTCCAAAATCAAGTTCGCCCATATTCTGAACAATAGGAATGTCCTGTCTTGATCTCTCAACAAGTTCACCATCGACATCTTTCCAATAATAACTTCTCAGTTCTGCAGATACACTGCTCAGCATTATACGGCGCTTATTGCTTGCCATTGCAGTAAATTTCTTCTGCAGTTCATCAGTCATGTCACCTACTACTGCAACAACCTTTTCACCACATACCGGGCACACAGTCATCTGATTGAGTTCATTTCCACACACTAAACATTTCATATTATCCTTATCCTCCTCTTTTATCTCGTTATCTTCTCAAATACATCTTCAAACTTGCCTATCTCTTCAACAGTATCACTTTCAGCAAATTCTCCCTGTACACAGTCATACTCGCGTATATGAATCTTCAAAATATCAGATTCACCAAATGACACGCCAAAACAGCATGTCTTTAAATCGTTCTTTACAAGGTTTGCCAGTTTCTCTTTAAACTTCTTTTTTGCTTTAAAACGGATTGCCTCTCCATTGCCCCTTCCATAATCAATAACAAACTCTTCAGCCCAATTGCTTGCCAGACACAGCACTTTATTATCACCATTATCATCTGTTATGTAATATGGCTGATTCATCTCTATCTCCTCAAGATAATGAATCATATACTCTGTTTTCAGCTGACCATTGATCGCCGACCTGATGCCTATAGAATACGGAGCAGTCTTACACGTTTCAAATACTCCCGATGCGATCAGTGCTGCGCCATAGGATATCGCGCGCTCTCTATCCTGTTCGTTATGTATGATACCTTTTTCCCTGTCATCACTGTCTGAAAAACCAAATTTCTCATGCATCTGCTCACGCACAAGATAAAAGTTTCCAAAACCACCAACTAAGGCTATTTTCAAATTGCCATCTTTTATCTTGGACACGTCAATACCATGGTCTTTCTTTGCCCACTGTATCATTTCATCCATTTTCTCATCAAAAACAGGTCGTATCACATTGTTATATGTTCTTACCAGATCAGCATAGCTTATCTCAAAATCTTCACCACCACATTGAACTGTTTCTTCAAGGACACAGTCCTCCAAGGAATCCAGATCATCTATACCCATCATCTCAAATGTATCTTCGATCTCTCCTGCTTTATGCCCCTGCTTTAAAATCTTCTCTAGCTCATTTACTCCGGCATAAAATGTGGAAGTACCTATAAGTTTTTCAGCCTCTTCTTCCGGAAGTTCCTTGCGTATTAAATCTGCGAGCAGTGTTTCCATATATACAATTCCGGCGTTGCCTATGTGCTTATCTGTATTCTCCCCAGCACCATTGCTTTCAAGCATCTTTATCTCATACGCAGAGTTCCTACCTTTTCTTATCTCTGTAAGGCTCAGGTCAAGCGTTCCGCCGCCATAATCAATGATCAGTATCGCTCCATCAAACGGTTGTCCTGTGGCCTTCTGAAAATTATAAGCGAAGTAAGCACTTGCAAGTACCGGTTCACTTACTATTTTCACATTCTGGACTGTATCTATAGAATTACATATATCGCGGACCATCGCCCTGCCACTGAGCGTTTCAAAATTGTGAAACCAGACATCCGGAGCTCCCACAACAAGCTGCTCTACTGTATTCTCTCCAAAAGTTTTCTCGGCCTCAAAAACAACTTCATTCAAGAATGTCTCAGCTGCCCACTTTGGAGTGAATGTATCATCATACTGTCTGTATTCCACAAGCGATTTGTCCGACTCCATCATCAGCATCTTAAAAGCCTTAAACGATCTAAAGCCATTTTTCCCAGTTCTCGCCTTGGCCACAAATCCTGTTGATGTTTTGTTATTATTCGAATTTACTGCCACAACAGACGGGATGGCAACTCCATCACCAGTGTCATACGCTTCAAGTACCTCATGATCCGTCCTGTATCTTGAAACCGTTGTATATGTACTTCCAAAATCTATTCCTAAATTCATTTCAAGTCCTCCAGCATGATTGTTAATAATTATAAAATCATTATAAAATTATACAATACATCCAGTTTTTTCTCCATATAATAATTAAATTTATTTGATTTTATATAATCCTGCCCACGCAACGTAATTTTTTGACCGATTTTTCTTTTCTTATTTTATCCTTCATCCAATATCTGCCCTGCAAACTTTTGAAATAGTTGGATATTCTAAGTATTGACCAGTTCGATGTTCAGGCTATCATTGATGTTGAAACCTGGATAAATAGCCTTCCAAGAAAGCTTCTGGGATACAAAACCTCAGATGAACTATTCGAAGAAGAACTAGATAAAATCTATCATGTGGATGCTGCATAGCCAGTGTCCAACTTATTATTGCAATTTAGAAAGAATATCTTTTCATCCAAAATTATTGCATTTTTTTCAATTATCAAACATATCAAAAAATAGTTTCCCAAAAATTGTAATTATTGCTATACTCTCGAAAAATACTATCATCGTCATTGTAATGCTATCTTGATATTTTTCCTCTTCAGTCATATTCATATAATAATTCAATAATATAAAAGCGACTCCTTGCGCATAATATCCTCCCATTTTTAACCATGCAAAATACGGCAAAAATGGAGAACCATATACAATTTCAACCGTCACAAAAGCAGCCAATTGCAAAAGCCAATACGCAACTCCAATTAGAATTTTTTTACAATTATTAGAGAACTTAAAAAACACAATTGAGCTAAGAATTATCCCAAGTATCCATAATAATATAAATAGCCACTTATATTTCAATTCAACTGTCCTATAATATTTAGTATACGATATAAGCATCATTATTAGCAAACCTACAACTTCACTAATCGTTATTACTATTCTAATCCGTTGCGATATATTTTTATTACAATGTATTTTCTTAACATACCTAGCATTGTCACTGTTTTTTTCGGATCTTAATTTTGTTCTTTTATTTTTCTTTTTTTCAATATTATCTATTTCCGCCTTTTCCTCTAAACTTGTTGTTACAGCTGTGAGTTCCTTTTTCTCTATTTTATCTACTTTCTTCTTTTTTCCATTTTTCCCCTTGACTTGCGATTGCGCTACATTTTTAATTTCTTCTTTACCCTCATTTTTAGCATTTTTCTCTGAAACAACAGTATCTGTTATTATTTTTTTATCAGCCTGCCGTTTGATCAGAATCCTCATATCATTTCTTACATCTTCTACAGTAACTTCACCTATAAACTTTTTATCAAGTCTTAACTTATCTAACTCAGATTGAATAAAATCATCTGATACATTTCCTTCTTCCTTTTCTTTAAAATAAGCTCGGTTTACAACTATTTTATAATCTATGCTTTTCTTAAATTCGCTTACAGATAACTCTTTACTTTGTAGTTCTCCTTTATTATCCCGAGGTGTTTTACCAACATCTCTTTTACTATCATTTTTCTCTGAAACCACGGAATCTGTTGTCATCTTTTTATCTGCCTGTCGTTTGGTTAGATTCCGAATATCATTTCTGACATCTTCTACAGTAATTTTACCTATACACTTTTTGTCAATTATTAACTTATCTAACTCAGATTGAATAAAATCATCTGATACATTTCCTTCTTCCTTTTCTTTAAAATAAGCTCGGTTTACAACTATTTTATAATCTATGCTTTTCTTAAATTCGCTTACAGATAACTCTTTACTTTGTAGCTCTCCTTTATTATCCCGGGTTGCTTTACCAACTTCTCTTTTACTATCATTTATATTTGATTCTTGTTTTCTCTCAGTTTTACATATTTCTTTATTCAGTCTCGCATTTTCTGTTTTTATATTTTCTAGATACTTTTCCAATTCTAAATTCTTTTTTCTTGATTCACATAAAGGACATGTCTTATAAAGTTTTCTGTCGTATTTCATCCCACACGTAGAACACACCGTTTCTTTACTACTTGTCTGCGTTCTCGTATATTTTTTTCTGTCTTCCATTCCAACAGAGGAAACTGTTGGATAGATAGTTATTTCACTCGCATCCACTATTATTCTCATCCTCTCCTAATAAAGATTCGACCTTAGCTGGTACGCAACCACAAAGCTGGTCGCACTCCAATCTGATCACTATCTAATCTAATTCCTGCAGTGCTTTTGCTTCCGTCCTCGGTAACCAAGGCAGCAAACGTATTGTCGCATCCTGGCGAGCGCAGCCACCAACCAAGGCATTTAATTCTAAGTCTACCAAGTTTTTCATCAACTCTTCTTGTTACAGCTACTTTTATATAATCATTATCCTTCAAATATGTGTCAACTTCCTCTATGCTAAGACAAAACACCTTATCATTGGTTTCATTTCCACCTGATGTACTATATAACTTATTATTGTTATTCTTTACAATACTTGATTGTACCCTTCCTTTTTCTACGTCTGAAAAACAATTTTTGTAAAACTCCCCATTCAAATATTTTCTCAATTCACAAGTTTCCCAAGTCATTGATATTCTATCAGAATTGTATGGCATAATGTCCAACACATTTTTCGACAATAACAGTGTCCTATCATTCTCTTTCGCCAATACTATCCAGTCTATTGATACACCTGCGAAAGTTCCAAATTCAATCGTGCTGCCTACTCCGATATTATTATTTTCAACAATATTATTTGTATTAAGATATTGCGTATATTTAACTAGCAGATTGTTTATTTTTTCTTCTAGCTGTAAATTTTTGTTTCTTAGTTCACATAAAGGACATGTCAAAGAAATTTTCTTATCATAACCCATTCCACAAGTAGGACATGTTGTTTTATTACCAACACTCTGTTTCACATTACCATTTATAGTTTTTTTCTTATCCTCTGTACATATAAATGAAATAGTTGGATAACTAGAAATTTCAATTCTTTTTTGCTCAGTAACAGTATCCTCTATTTCTTCTTTACTTAACCCACAACACGGACATTTGGAAACCCTAGACGATATTTCTCTTCCACATTCTGGGCATTTAATTAATGACATATTCTCTTATTCCTCCCTACATCTCATTTTTTAACTGATGACATTATACATATCACCGAATGTATATCAACAATACTTTATCCACATCGCAGGTCTGACAACTCCACGTTCACTGGTGACATTATTTCCTCCAACAACAATTGTGCCATCACCACTGACATAGGATGCATAGTAATCATAATTTCCTGGCGAACGAAGCCACCAGCATCCCGACTCAACCTCACCATTGAAAATCCCATTGTTAAGTGCATATTCCGCAACAGTACACAACCGCTCTGTATCACTTGTGAACAAATCTCTTGCTTCCTCCAAAGAAAGTAAAAACACCTTGTCCTTTGTGTCACCACAACTACCTAAAATTTTCTTTATTTTCAACGCTTATTTCTATAATTCTTGATTGCTCTTTTTCGCTAAAAAAATAGTAAATAATTTCATCATTTAGATATTTACGCAAACTACTTTTCTCCCAGCTTACTGACCACATTCTATTGTTATATGACATATATGACAGTCCATATTTTGCCAATAGCAATGCCTTGTCCCTCATCGTGTCTAATACAATCCACGCTATAGCATTTCCGTTAAGTTCACCCAACTCAATCTCATCGCCTTTTCTTAAATAGCTTACAGTGCGATCCTGATTTCTTTGCAACTGCTGCATGCTTTCTTTTGTTTTATCCAACAATTTTCGTCGCATTTCACATAGTGGACATGATGAGTAAATCCGTCTGTCATATTCTATTCTACACTTCGGGCACTTACCTTTTTCTTCAGATCCCATGCTATATTCTCTATCCATATTTTGGAGTACTGCAATGGTTGGTCTACTGCATCGTTCTTTATGCTGCAGTCTTTCTATATCAGTCTTCGTAATTCCGCATCCAGGACAACTTAATGCAAAATATGAAATCTCACACCCGCATTCTGGGGCATATAAATAAAGCCATCCTTACACCTCTCTGCTAACAAATACCTCTTATCACTTATCCTTCTACATATGACATGTCCACCCATAATGCTGGACGAACAGAGCACAAATCAGTTACCTGGCACCCACTTTCATCAATTGTCCCATCAAAAGTCACATCCGCTGACACTTTTCCGTACCCAGGATTACGAAGCCACCATCTGGATGCTTCTCCACCTATCCCCAGCGCACTTCTGTAACTGTCTTTTACAAAATAACCTTTTGCCTCATCAGCAGTTAAACAAAATACAAAATCCTCCGTGCATTTATGTTTCGTGTTTTGTCCCACACTATTTACAACATTTGTAAACTTGATAACTTTTTTCTCCTGTGTATTAAATGCTATATCAAAAAAGCTCTCATTAAGCCAATTTATCAACGTACATTCTCTCCATGTAACATTCTCAAAGCTTTCTTTGTACTGAACCAGTCCAAGCGTTTTTTTCAGATATCAACAGAACCTTAACATTCATACGGTCTGTACATAAGATAATCCAGTTTATTGGGAATCACCTATATCTTCCTAGCGTTACAACTGTTTTCTTAAACTCAAAATTAGCTAATTGAACATCAATAATATGTTTGAAACGTATCCCCCCCACTTCCATTGCTACACTACAATCTATTCTAGGTGAAAGTAACCGCCAATCACCATTAGAAAATGTATTTTTTCCAATACGAAACGCAACGCTAATGCACAGACAATCCTTACTATTTATAATATAACTTTCACTACTAGATTTAACAATTTAATTTGATCCATAATGCCGGTCGGATACCACAATAATCACTATCCACGACATTTCCAGATTCTTTAACGAAGCCATTCCCCGAGACAAACGCAGCCAAAACACCATTCAAACCCATTGATCTCAGCCACCAACTAGCGCCTTTTGTTCTTATTCCCATAAATCTTTTCATACTTTCTGCCGTAACTTTACCTTTAGCATAATCTGTTGGAATAGCCATTCTATCTTTGTAACATTCAAAATATTCACACACCTCACTTAAGCTCAAACAGAATACTTTATCTAAAGTCTCATTATTATCCATTGTTCTACATACCTTGTCTCTTGATTTCTTTATAAAAACTTGATCTATGCATAATTTCTCTTCTTTAGAAAAACTTTTTTCAACGAATTCGCTATTTAGATATCTTCGCAAATAGGATTCTTCCCATTTTACTAATTGTCTTGTTTTATTATAAGGAATAATATCAAGAATATTTTTAGATATAAGCAGAATCCTATTATTCTCTTTTTTCAATACAAGCCATTCTATCGGCTGATCCGCATATTTTCCAAACCTAACAACATCTCCTTCTTTGCATGTATCATATTCAGACTTGCCATCTTCCACTCTGCTCTCACCACATATTCTTTTTCCCCTAGCAACCTCACTTCGAGGATAATCTATTTTATCCGAATCGAATACTAAGGATAATGTTGGGTAAGCAACAATTTCTTCAATACTATATTCTTTACTATTGATTTTCTCATTATCTATATTCGGCTTTGCATCACATATCGTTTCCTTCACAATTTGGATGTTCTTTTGTTTTTTTTCAATCATTACTTGTAAGTCTTCTTTTACCATACCACACCCAAAACATTTTAATGCCCGATCTGATATTTCTCGTCCACACTTTGGACATTTTATTAACGACATACCTCTCCCACTTTCTACTAATAATCAAATTCATTACAAATTATCACTATTTTATATACGTACTACTCGATAATTTAAAATAAACAGTAACTATTTTCACTTAATGCATATCCATAACGCTGGTCTAACACCACACGAAATGCTATTCACTAAATTTCCCGGCTCCATAATGAAACCGTTCCCCCCCACAGCTGGTGCTAGAAAATCATCAATTCCCATTGAGCGCAACCACCAGTCACCGCCACCATGCTTTTCATTTAAAAGATATCTTATATTATATTCCGAAGCTTTTCTTTTAACATATTCTGTCGGAATCGCTACTCTATCCTCATAAAACTCAAAATATTTAAAAACTTCACTTAAACTTAAGCAGAATACCATATCTACTGTTTCTTTTTTTCTAGACATTTCACCACTTCTATTACTCGTATCCTTTACACAAACCTGCTCTATTAGTAGTTTTTCTTCTTTTGAAAAACTTTTTTCAACAAATTCATTATTCAGATATCTTCTCAACGAGCATTCTTTCCATATTGCATCTTCTCGTTTCTCATTATAAGGTAATAAATCAATAATATTTCTTGATATAATTAGAGCTTTATTATTTATAATTTTTAATACAATCCATTCTATAGGCTTATTCGCATAATTTCCAAATCTAATAATATCGCCTTCTTCACAAGCTACATATTTAAACTTACCATACTTCATTCCACATGCACTTTCACCGTTAACCCATTGGTTTTTAGCATAAAGTATTTTATCTGAAGTGGGAACAATAGATATAGTTGGATAATCAGCAATCTCTCTGAAATTAAATTCTTTCTTTTTAAGTTTATCATAGTCTATATGCAATTTTGCATCATTAGCATTTTGCTCTACAAACATTTTTTGTATATCATCCTTTGCTATTCCACATCCCGGACAACTTAAGGCTCTATCCGATATTTCTCGTCCACATTCTGGACATTTTATTAATGCCATTGCGTTCCTCCACTCATCTTCTACTACATTTCTATAACTTAGATTCTTAAAATTTATATCAATTACTGTTATATTTTATATTATTTTATAAAAATATGCGATAGAATTGCATAACAACATAACATTATTTTGGATAATTCAATACAGGATGAATAACAAGCTATCCTCCCACCACATCACCATACCGTCTTCCAATCTTTATCACCGCACCATCCATCATTGTGACAGTCTGATGATTATATTGCTTTATATGATTCTTATTAACCACAGCTGATGCGGAACATCTCACGAAATTATCCGGCAATTCTTTAATTATCTCACTTAATGGTCTGTATTCACAGAACACTCTATTTTCATTCTCTTCAGTCCTTGCGGTATAGAATTTGGTTACTCGATTTTCTATCTTTATATACATTATCTCCTGGCAATCCAATATAATAATATTTCTGTCAAATCTGATTTTGATAAAAGCCTTACTCTTCTCACTCATTAAAGCTTCAATTAGTCTACCGGTAGTCATAACCAACCTGCCATCATGACGACCTTTGAGCATACAGTTCACATGTCTGCTTTCGTATATATCAAGTTCATTAGGGATTTTATTTGTATAAAAAATGATATTGCAGGATGGCGCTGCTTTATTGATACGTTTTGCAAGCTCTACGCCATTTCTGCCGTTATAGAATGACAATTCAGTTATAAATATGTCATAATCAAATCTCTGATCGTCCAGATCTAACATTATCGACTCAAGGGAATGTGAAGCTATCGTCACATTATCCTTATCAATAACATCGTTTTTCATTTGAGATTCCAAAAGATACACCGTTCGACGTGTTTCGTCCTCATTCACGTCACACACTCCGATTTTCACCATATTGAATTTTCTCTCCCCTCATTTATCTATGCGGTTCTCCGCCTCATTACCATCTAAATGTATCGGATTATGAGAATATATTCAATTATTACCATACATTATAAAGTCTGAAGTAATATACGTTTTAGTCATTCAAACAGGTATAGCAAGCAGTACATTGTTCATTATTCAATTTTCAATGTCTATTCTGCATTAAAGGATTTTCCATTAAATCAATGGATAAAAACAGATTTTTTATGACCAAATCTAGCCTTCTTCTGTTGAATCCGACAAATATTTATTATATATTCATATATAATTGGTAAATCATTCTATAATAACTGGAATCGCAGTTTAACTATCACGCCTAAATAAACACCTGAGGGGGAATGCAATATGAATTACCGTACCAGACCAGCTGAAAACGTATATTCTTTAGAGGAATTATTTATAAAATATCTTGGTCTTGATATACCAATAGTCCCACAGACATCTTCATATTCGAATAAGCACACATTTAGTCAACTATTTTTCACACGTAATCCTAATCAATCTGACGATATTGATGTTATCCTGTCATATTCTGTGTTTAAAGAGTCATCCATTGATGAGCTTAAAAAGGTTGCCTCATCACCAAAGCTGCCTCTTTACTATCTCATCCACCCAAATGAGAGTTATCCTACTGGGCAAAAGCTTGGATCGTTTTTTTCTAATCTTGCTACTAAGAATTACAATGGCAGCATGCAGCCGATTCCTATACGTGAACTTCTAACTTCCATAGACTATGATAAATTATGTGACCATTTGGATACTATGATCGAGAAAAGATGTGACATAGATGACTCTTTCATAACCAAACTTCAGACCTACCTGAGTAATGTCATATCAACAGACAGCCATCTGCCGCATTACTGTACTATGTTCAAGTGCACATCGCCATCAGAATATCTGGCCATCATACTGCTTTATTCCCTGTTTGATGATGTAAACTTCCCTGCATATGCTTCAGAAGTCGCCCTCACAAGAAAAGATTTTACCAGCAAGCAGGTCAAAGAAACCGACCTCAACAACCCACACTTCCAAAAACTGATGAACGATGCCAGCAGAGTGAACAAACTCCAGGCATTTGCCACATACACTCTCATAGTGTTGTACTCAGTCCAGATGCTGGCAACCATATTCTCATCAGTGTGGATAAGTAACTATGATGAGACGAGCTTTAAGGGAACTCTCTTCAGTATCGTGATGCTCTGTGCCTCCATCATCCTGACAGCGCTGAGATTTATCCCTTTCTCGCTCCACAAGAAATATTCCGATCTGAGTCTCGTACTGGAGCACTCCGTGCTGGATGAGAAGAATAATACTTACAGCATTACATATAACCATTTTCAGAACTGTTCGGAGTCATTCAATGCCATACAGAGAAATCGCAGACTGATCATCACTCTATTTTGCATAGCGGGCGTACTTTTTGTCGTGATATCATTTGTGTTCAACAGCTTCCCGCTTCTGGTTGCTCTGGTCAGCGCGTCATTTGGCGGAGTGATGCTCATAGACAGCATGCTGTATGACCACATTGCATACAGGAAATACGATTCCTACTTTTCCGATCAGACCTCCGGACACTCGCCCTCATCTGGATATGGGGTGGCGCGCATGTGCTCGTGGGATTACGATTCCAAACTGGATTCATTCAGACATACCGGATACAACAGGCTCACCAATTACAGTGAGGACTGCATACGACATATATACGACCAGGTATCCGATTGCTCCAGATATAGCTGGGCGACCCTGACCGCATTTATCATCACCCTGTCGTCCCTGGGTGTGATCGCGGAGATCCTGCAGCTTGTAAAACCGGATTTTGGATACTTTCGTATGCCAACAGCCTCCATGCTGTATTCAGTGTCCATGATCCTGATCCTGTTAAATGGTATCCTGAACATACTGATACTTCTGAGGGCCAGAACCCACTATCAGAAAATGGCTGATTTCTCGTTCTATGCGGGCAATCCGGATTCTGATAACCTTGCCGTGAGCCAGCTGTTCAGGCACCACCTGTATGCGGGCAATATCTCAGATCTGGCGATCGCAAGGGGGATATATAACTATAACTTCTGCAAATTTGAAGAGGGCGTATGCACTTCAGACATACAGCCTCCGGATGACAGATATCATCCGATGTACATTGTAAATCAGAAGATCCATCTCATCACGGATGTGGCTCTATGTATATTTGTGGCATATTTCAGCGTAGCTGTGTGGCATACCAACAAGCTGTCGAACATTATCGCACTGCTATTTCTGACTGGCATCTATGTCATATGGGCATTTCTCCTGTATCCGCTGCTCAAATACAGGAAGATAAAGAAAAAAATTAGAAAACTTTTAAATGAACAGAAACAGGCATAATAAAACTCCCGGAACGGCACATTCATCTGTACCATTCCCGGGAGTTTTTCACGCCTGACGGTCTGATCTGATTTTCAGATGTCTATTTATCACTATCATCGCTGCCACGAGCGGTATGCCGAGGAACATCAGTTTTGTCCACCGCATTCCGGCTATCCCCACCACAATGCTGATGGCAAATATTCCAAGCTGATCTCCTATTCCATAGGCAAATGTGGACATAGCCGAGGCTCTACCCCTTACCTCCGGAGCAGCACTCTCCATCACCATCATATTGATGAGCTCCTCTGAGGAGTAATAAGATCCGCTCATACTTCCCCACAGGATTCCCATCAGAACAGGGGATGCCATACGCCCTGCTCCAATTATGAATACGCAGCCTGACACAAGGCTCAATGTGATTCCGGCTGCAACCACGTATTCGCGGCGTGTTCTGTCAGCCGCTATTCCTGTGATAACATTCACCGCGAGCGCTGTCATCGGCTGCCACACCAGGACTAGATTGACATTTTTCTCACTCATTCCGCCAAATGCCAGAAGTGGCTCATTGTAATACTGTATGCCAGCCGTGGCAAGTCCGACAGCACAAATAGATATCAGCAACGCCTTAGTTCTATTTTGTTTACATAACGCTCCAAGTGTCTGTATAAAATGAATATTTCCATCTTTTACAGATTCCCTTTTTATTAATGTTTCGTTTGTGGCCGTTTCATTTTCTTGTATTTCATCACCGCCGCAACTGCCTTGTCCCGCTGCAGACCTTACCACCATGTATATTCCCATGCACGCAAGTATTACAACACCACCGGCAATTCCCACAACATATATCTCCTGCCAGCCATGCCCGGATCTATTGGCAACCAAAGATCTCATCAGCGGAATACACATGGCCGCTGCCATGGCTGTTCCACCGCATATTCCCCTCACTGTGGCACGCCTGTTTGCGGGCAGCATATCCACTATGTATATCATATGTATATCCAATGAGTAGCCGAGTATCAGTATTCCATTTCCAAGGAGATAGATTATAAGGCTGTCCGCCAGCATACATATGACACTGCCCACCGCCAGAAGTGCAACATTTATGAACAGCATCACCTTTCTTCCAACTATGTCCGCGTAAGATCTCACAAATGGCGTGAGCATCCCGATGAGATAAAATGGTAGCATCATCCTGCTCATGTAAGCCACACCTTCATCCGCACTCATTTCACGGGCATCTATGAGGAATGTAGTAACCGACAGTGACTGCGTTCTACCGAATATCTCTGTGCAGTAGGAGTCTATGAACTGGACTAGTATTATTAAGGCGGCAACTGCAATAGCAGTTCTCCCCAGATTTTTCTTATTGCAATCTACTGTACTGTTATTCATCCAACTCTAGTTTCTCCTGTATCTCATCTTTAAGATATTTCAAGTTGTCTATATCACCATAAGTCAATATATGATATTTTTTCTCACCTGTTTTCTTTTTCAACACATGTGATACTGAATATATCTTATCTGATTTACTGTTTTCTATTCCCTCAACTCTGAACGAATACGGGACTTTACAATTACCCTGTATCTCGCCTTGCGAATTTTTGTCATCCCCTAAACATACTGTAAACTCCAGATTTGCAACTCCTAACTTATAAGAAAATGTCTTCGTTTCTATATCTGTGATTACATTGGCATCTTTATCGATAATATCCCCTATGTCAACCAACATGTCTGTTTTCTTGTCTGCAAGATCATACGGATGCTCTTCATTGAAGAATATCTCTCCCGGCCTTAATCCTCGCTGCATCAATGCATGATTATAAAAATCATCCGCCTTTAGGCATGATGCCACTCCTGTTAAATGCATAAATGAAGATTTCTTAAACATAACCTCAAAATAATCATTATTGAATACAAACATAAATGTATTTCCAACAAATACCTCTTTATATTTTAATGCCGCTCTATGTATTCTCCGTATTATCTGTGACTTCCCCAATATTTTCCTCCTTATAGTACATAAAAAGGGAAGCTCATCGCTTCCCTTTTTTGAATAACCACTGGCCGTTCGCCTTGATATCACTCAAAGCATCTGCGTATGACCTAATCCTCATACTGGATATGATATTGTACTTTAAGTACCTTCGTATCACCCGAATCATTATATTGATATCATCGCAATAATATAGCCACGGATTCTTTGTTGCTCCGTGTGCAACCCAGTGCTTTCTTATTTATTATACTATACTAAACATATACATATGTCAATGTATATCTCTTACTTACTAACCTTCCTGAAGTTCTTCTTACCACGTCTCACAACAACGCCCTCTCCGTCGAACTTCTCCTCTGGAATTGTAGTCTGGACATCTGTGATCTTCTCGCCGTCCACAGCAACACCGCCCTGCTCTACAGCACGTCTGCCCTCGTTACGTGATGTAACAAGACCTGACTTAACGAGAACTGACACGATATCGATGGCTCCGTCCTTGAAGTCATCTGCTGTGAATGTTACCGATGGCATGTCTGCTGCAACACCCTTGGAGAACAGTGCTCTTGCACTCTCCTGAGCCTTCACAGCCTCCTCCTCGCCGTGTACAAGCTTTGTAAGCTCGTATGCAAGGATCTCCTTTGCCTGGTTGAGCTGGCTGCCCTCCCAGCTATCCATCTTATCTATCTCCTCAAGTGGAAGGAATGTGAGCATACGGATGCACTTCAGAACATCTGCATCTGCCACATTTCTCCAGTACTGGTAGAACTCAAATGGTGATGTCTTGTTAGGATCAAGCCATACAGCACCCTTCTGTGTCTTACCCATCTTCTTGCCCTCTGAGTTGAGGAGAAGTGTGATGGTCATGGCGTATGCATCCTTGCCAAGCTTTCTTCTGATGAGCTCTGTACCACCAAGCATATTGCTCCACTGGTCATCGCCGCCGAACTGCATGTTGCAGCCGTACTTCTGGTACAGTGCGTAAAAGTCGTAACTCTGCATGATCATGTAGTTGAACTCAAGGAAGCTGAGTCCCTTCTCCATACGCTGCTTGTAGCACTCTGCACGAAGCATGTTGTTGACTGAGAAGCATGCTCCAACATCGCGGAGAACATCTACATAGTTCAGGTCGAGAAGCCAGTCTGCGTTGTTGACGAGAAGCGCCTTGTCCTCTGAGAAGTCTATGAACTTGCTCATCTGCTTCTTGAAGCAGTCAACGTTGTGCTGGATAGTCTCCTTTGTCATCATCTGTCTCATATCTGTACGGCCTGATGGATCACCGATCATGGCTGTACCTCCACCTATCAGCGCGATAGGCTTGTTGCCTGCCATCTGAAGTCTCTTCATCAGACAGAGCGCCATGAAGTGGCCTACATGCAGGCTGTCAGCAGTCGGATCAAAGCCAATATAGAATACTGCCTTACCATTATTTACTAAATCTCTAATTTCATCTTCATCTGTTGTCTGCGCTATAAGCCCTCTGGCTACAAGTTCGTCATAAATCTGCATGTCCCTCTAGACCTCCTGTATTTATTTATTCAATGTGCGGTTCACTAGCACCACACAGGCAAATATTATAACATTTTGCTATGCACTGTGGCAAGTATATACACACAATTCCCTGTATTATTTTCTTATAAATCATATTTCACACATCATTTTCTGCCGCCGATTTCTGATCGACACCTGTATCTCCGGCACAGTCCTCCTGCCATGGCTATAAGCAGAAATATATATGGTGTTGTGAGCGACTGGTTAAGATTGACAAATGCCTGAACGGCATACCCGGTTATCCCGAACAGCACAGCTATCATACCGCCCTCATCCTCAGCATATCCAAGCAGGCACTCCAAGCCAGTCCTTGAATCTCTTGCAGCCCTTGAATCTCTCGAGGTCTTCTTCTCCTTCGATCTTTTTCCTGCAGATTGTCCGCTTGCGTTTTCATTCTCATTCATCGCAGCTTCTGATACCGCAGTTCTCACAAGAGCACCACCTGTGGTAACCAACAGTCCTACGTAACTCACTGCACCGAATATTCCTGTGGTTATCAGATACTGCAGATACTCATTGTGAGCATTATCATATATAACACCCACCGTATTCATCATATCGTCATAGTACCTGTCGGTCATGATCGCCTTCACTGATTCATTTCCATAACCGAACAGCCTCTGTGGAACACTGAAATCCCTGTACGCCTCCATGAGTCTCCTCCACACAAAGCCCCTGTAATTTCCCCAGGAATCTTCAAATGAAAATATACCCATGTGGTTGTGCGCCGCATATATAACAACAGCCACGATGCCTGCAAGTGATACGCCAACCGATACAGCAAGAGCTGCCTTTCCGCGGAACTTCACAGTCCACTTTGAAGCCAGCCTTATGGCCGCCCATACAACGAGAACGACCACGGACACTATCCACACCATCCGGCTGTCACTCACAAAGCAGCTCAGTCCGTCAAGTTCTGAATATCCGTTATCCGTTCTTCCCAGCATAATGCTGATCGCCAGGACTCCGCATGCCATAACCAGGCATACATCTGCAAATTCTCTTATTCTTCCGCGGTATGACGCCCATATCCATGCCACAATCATAGCACCACCCACGCCTGCATATGCAAGGTTTGCATTGGATATGATCACCGCTCCTGTTCCTATAAATACAGTTATCATAGCGCATATACGTATCACTATTCTCTCATTGCCTGATACACTGATATACGCCCCGGCTGCCACCGGAACCAGCACGCACAGGAAGCTTGCAAATATGTCGATATTGCCAAATGTGGATATGTATACATTTCTTATGCTCTGCATCAGCCCTTCCCTGAGTCCAAGGAAATCATATCCCATGAACTGGCATATGCCGACAATTCCCACAAATGAGCCCGCAAGCATGAATATGACCACCACATACCGCCTTATCCTGCAATATCTCGCCATACACACATACAGGAAAAAGGCCAGCAGCACGAACTGAAGTCCGCACCTTCTGCCCTCCTCGCCTGTATATGCTGCTACCTTATTCCCTGACATAAAGAATGCCAGGACATTTGCCAGAACAAATCCTGCCATGAATATATCCATGGTCATGATATTATGCATATCCATAAAATGTCTCAGGCGTCCGATAAACCTGCTGCCATGTGCCGCCCCTGCTGAAGCATCCTCATTCCCGCCTAAGCTCTGCGACCCATGCCCTGTGCTGACATTCCGTCCCAGCACATCCACCAGCACCGCCAGCACCATGAGCACCGCATATATGCACAGCGCAATATAGAACGCCCTGTACTTGGTTACTGTTATATCAAAATATTTGTCATGCATTATCAGGGGATATGCAGCCCCCATATATATAAGAAATAATGTGGTTATTCCGTTCTGAAGTTCCCGCCTGCCGTCTCCTGCAATGTTGTCTTTTCTGCCCATACGGCTATACTCCTTTTATAAAAGCGGTGACAATAATCTGAGTATCGCACCAAGTATATTCACCCTGCTTATGTTATTTCTGCACCACGGAATATCTATCTCCTCCGACTCGGCAAATGTATCCATCATATCCTTCTTCACATCTTCTATGGCCTTGCAGTCATACAGAAGAGTTCCACACTCAAAGTGGTGATAGAAGCTCCTGTTATCCAGATTGATGGATCCCACAGATGCAAGCTTGCCATCCATGAGCAAAGTCTTTGAATGTATAAATCCAGGCGTGTACTGATATATCTTCACACCCGCCAGAAGCAGCTCCTTGTAGCTAAACTGGGTCATCTTGTATATATATTTCTTGTCCGGGATGGCCGGCGTAACAATACGCACATCCACGCCCCTCTTGGCTGCCAGCTTCAGTGCCATCATGAGCTCGTTACACACGATAAGATATGGGGTAAATATATAAATGTACTCCTGTGCATCATTTATCATCTGCATGTACAGATTCTCACCCACATTCTCTCCGCTCAGAGGACTGGACTTGTACGGCTGAACATATCCGTCACTTACGCCACTATAGTCGATTTCCGCCGGTCTATAGTTGTTGTAGCTTCCCTCTGAATATCTGAAGCTGTTCCACATCTGAAGGAACATAACAGTGAAGCTCCAGGCGCCCTCGCCCTCAAGTCTCACTCCACTGTCCTTCCATTTGCCGTACTTCTCTATCTTGTTGATATACTCGTCAGCCATGTTGTAACCGCCGGTGTGAGCTATCTTGCCATCAATAACAGTGATCTTCCTGTGATCCCTGTTATTGAAGATAGTGGCAAAGAATGGAACCACCTGATTGAACGCCATACATTTGATACCGTAGGATTCAAGTTCCTTCCAGTAATACTTCGGCACATTGAACACAGATCCGATGTCATCATACATGAACCTGACATCAAGTCCCTCCGCAGCCTTGCGCTTCAATATCTCAAGTATGGTATCCCACATATAACCCTTGTCCACGATGAAATATTCCATGAATATATACTTCTCCGCACTCTCCAGGTCTCTGATGAGATCATCCATCACATCATCGCCTATGGCATAATACTTTACACTGGTATGCTTGTACAGAGGCGCCTCAGCCACATTCTCCATATAATTACATATCCTGTATGTAGGCTCCGACTTTAAATTCTCCGCTGGGACCCAGTTGTCCCCCTTGACGTTCTCATATACCTCCTGCTGGAGAACCCGCAGAAAATTCTTTCTGAGTTTTTTAGGTATCAGCACATGTCCATAGAGCACATACATGAGACCTCCCAGCACCGGGAATATGAGTATCGGCACCATCCATGCCATCTTTACCATAGGGTTAGTATCCTTTGTTATAAGATACATTACAACTATTACGCTGAGCAGCTTGAGAGCACCCGATATATAGATATATCTGTCCTGAAGAAAAACAACCCCCAGTATCATGATCGCCAACTGGACGACCACAAGAAAGCACGTTATTACCATTCTGCTTAGCAATCTGTTCAGTATCTTCTTCATATATTTCCTGCCTTTACTGAATTGATGTCACCTTATAATCCTGATCCTCTACTGTCTTCTTGAGCACGCTGTCATCAACGTCTGCCTTGAGAGTGACAACCGCTGTTCCTGTCTCATGGCTGACTACAGCCTCCTGCACCTGGTCAAGGGCCTCAAGACTCTTCTTGACTCTGGCTTCACAATGTCCACACATCATACCTTCGATCTTCATTGTCTTTGTCATAACTTTGTCCTCCTTGATTCTATATCTTTTATTTTTATCATAAATGTCTGTCAAATTCAACCTCAACGCATTTGTAACAACACAAAAACTTGACAGGCTCATGGCAAACGCTCCGAACATAGGATTGAGCGTCCAGCCAAATATCGGGATCCACACGCCGGCGGCAAGTGGTATTCCAATTATATTATATATAAATGCCCAGAAAAGATTCTCTTTTATGTTCTTAACTGTTGCCCTGCTGAGTCTTATGGCCGCCGGAACATCTGTGAGCTCACTCTTCATGAGAACAACATCCGCAGCATCTATGGCTATATCCGTGCCTGCACCTATGGCTATTCCTATATTTGCCCTTGTGAGTGCAGGGGCATCATTTATTCCATCACCAACCATGATCACATGCCCCTTCTGCATGAGATCTCGCACAACGCTCTCCTTGCCGTCCGGACGCACGCCCGCTATTACTCTGTCTACGCCGACCTGCTCTCCTATGGCTTTGGCGGTTCTCTCATTATCACCGGTTAACATAACTACTGAAAGTCCCATCGACTGAAGCTGGCATATGGCCTCAGCGCTGTCCTCCTTCACAGTATCCGCCACGCCTATTATTCCGAGGACTCTGTAATCTCCGTCAGCCTCCTCGGCAAAGAACATAGGTGTCTTTCCCTGCTGTGATACCTTCTCCGCACTGTCCTTCATCGTCTCAGGTACATCTGCATATCCCTTTATATAATCCATATTTCCGCCGATGATCTTTCTGCCGTTCAAACTTCCCATCAGACCGTTGCCCGCAACAGCCTTGAAATCGGATACCTCATAATTTTTATCCTTCTGTGCATCACCTGTCTGGTAATTCTCACTGTAGTATCCAACCACAGCTCTTGCCAGAGGATGCTCTGACAGCTTCTCCAGAGCCGCAGCCTTCTGCATCAGCTCGTCACCACTGACATTCTCGGCTGCCAGTATATCCGTCACTACAGGCTCTCCCTTTGTGATCGTTCCGGTCTTGTCCATGACCACTATGCTGCTCTTTCCTGTCTCCTCAAGAGCAGTCGCAGTCTTGAACAGTATTCCGTGCTTGGCACCTATTCCATTTCCCACCATGATCGCAACAGGTGTGGCAAGCCCAAGGGCACATGGGCAGCTTATAACAAGCACTGATATTCCTCTCGCCAACACATAACCGGCATCCTTGCCCACTATTATCCACACTATCATCGTGATAAATGCTATCAGTATGACAACAGGTACAAACACTCCCGAAACCTTATCAGCAAGCTTTGCTATTGGAGCTTTGGTAGCCGCCGCATCACTTACCATATCTATTATCTTGGACAGTGTGGTATCCGCACCTACCTGTGTAGCACGGCATTTCAGATAACCCGACTGGTTGATCGTCGCCGCAGACACACGGCTTCCTGCAGTTTTGTCCACAGGTATGCTCTCACCCGAGAGAGCTGACTCGTCCACGGCGGAATCCCCCTCAAGGACTACTCCGTCCACAGGAACGCTCTCACCCGGTCTAACGGCAAATATATCTCCAACCGCAACTTCGTCTATATCCACGGTGACCTCCTCACCATCCCTGATGAGAACGGCTGTCTTCGGGGCAAGATCCATCAGACCTTTGAGTGCGTCCGTGGTTCTTCCCTTTGAATATGCTTCAAGCGTCTTGCCGACTGTTATAAGCGCCAGTATCATGGCCGCAGATTCAAAATAAAAATCATGCATGAGCGTCATGACACGCTCACCGTCACCTGCTGTCTGCGCCGCTGTCATGGCATAGAGCACGTACACGCTGTATATGAATGAGGCACCTGAGCCCATGGCCACCAGCGTATCCATATTAGGTGAACCGTGTATAGCGCCCTTAAATCCACTCACAAAGAATCTCTGATTTATCACCATCACGATTATGGTTAGCAGCATCTGCGTGAGTCCCATCGCCACATGATTGCCGTCAAAGAAGCTTGGCAGCGGCCAGTTCCACATCATATGTCCCATTGATATATACATGAGGGGAATAAGAATTATAACTGATGCCACCAGTCTCTTCTTCATTTTTCCAAATTCTTTGTCCGCCTCACTCTCACCGGAACCGCTGCTCTTCCCACCTGAATGTGAAGTATTTCCACCAGCGGATCTTCCACCCGCCAGACTCGCACCGTATCCTGCCTTCTCAACTGCAGCCACTATAGTTCCGCTGTCGGCTGTTCCATCCACCATCATGGAGTTGGTCAGGAGATTCACCTGACACGAGGTAACTCCCTCAACATTGGATACGGCCTTCTCGACTCTTGCACTGCATGCACTGCATGTCATTCCTGTCACATTGTACTTGTCCATATATTTCACCTTCCTTTATCAAGCATCAGTCAGTTCGTAACCGCACTTGCCAATAACTGACATATCTATTTCATAAGTCTGGTAACCGTATTTACCAGATCCTCTATAGTATCATCCTTGCCATTTCTTATATCGTCTGCAACACAGGTCCTGATATGTTCGGCAAGGAGCTGTCTGTTGAAGCTGTTGAGTGCCGCATTGATCGCCGACACTTGGAGCACGATGTCTGTGCAATATGCATCATTTTCCAGCATACTCTTCACGCCTCTTATCTGCCCCTCTATCCTGTTCAGTCTGTTGAGAAGCTTCTTATACTCCTCGTCTGTCCTTGTCCTCACCCTGGCTTCCACGTCGCTTATCTCTCCGCCATGATGACAGCAGCATTTCTTCTGTTCTTCCATATATCTTTCCTCCATCCTTATTGAACTCCAGCCATGCAAAATTTGCCTTCGGCAAATGGCTGGAGCTACATGTCAAGTTTTCATAGAAAACTTGACACATCCCTTGTACATCAGCCATTTCTGTTCACATTTCAAACGACGCTGCATATATGCCATCTGTTTATTATCTGCACATTACGGCTGTTAAATTCTCTTTTCATCCACGGATTATATACCCCCTAGGGGTATGTGTCAACAATAAAAAATCCTCATAGACCAATATTTATACCACTTTATCAGTCTATGAGGTTTTTTCTCCTTTAACCTATATGTATGAGTTTTATTTACTCTGTTGTATCCTGATCGCCCATGTCGATATCAGCATCTCCGATATCAATCGCATCTGCGCTTGACTCATCACTGCTGTCTGCATCGTCAGTATCAGTTATATCAGTCTCATCAATGAGGCTGTCGTCACTTATATCAAAATCTGAATCACTGTCAATAACAGAATCAACTACAGATGAATCATATGTCTGCTGATTCAGGACATCCTTAAGATCTATCATATCTCCTGTGGTAGCATCTAACATGATGAGCTGTATTGGATAATCCTTATCGAGGCTTCCATCCTCCATCTTGTCGCACTGTGCAAATACCCATACAGGGCTGTATGTGTACTTATCTCCATCCTTGAGCTTGTAGTATGTAAGTCTTACATCGTTGAACTCAATGGTGCTGTACTGTGTCTTGTTGTCTGTGTAATACTTATTTACAGCCTCCGGAAGCTTCTTGAGTGCATCATCCCAGCTTATAAGATCAACATTGTCCTTCTTGTCTCCTGTTGCTCTGAAGGAATCAAGGCAATATGCTGAGATAAGTCCATTGTCATCAATGCCGAGCTGGAATGTCTCATCCATGGTGTCATACCACGTTTCATCACTTGTTGCGAGTGTGTCAAGGCCGTATACATTAGGTGTATATGGAGCCACGCCGTCCACAGAACGCTTATATGTTACCATGTAACCATTCTTCTCTGCGGCAACTGTGCTGTTTGATGCATCGCTGTAATCCCACAGCAGATCAAAATTACTTGTTTCTATGACATCTGAGATTCCACATGATGCAAGGAAATCTGTTCCCTTCTGCTCAGCATCTGCCGCACTGATGGAAGCTGTGTTTGCGGAAGCCTCCTCGTCAGAATATTCACTGCTGTAGCAGTATACACTTGTTGCGCCATCCTTAGGTCTGTACTGTATAAGCTGATCCGATGGATAGTAATCCAGTGAGAATCCGCCGCCTGTGGACATGTCATCGCCACTTCCATAGAATGTTACCATGAACTCGTTGTCCCCTACAGATCCGATGAATGTGTCTCCACTGTAGTCTCCGGCTCCCTCTCTCGTATCAGACGCTGTCTTGAGTTGATCCTTAAGTGACTTCATGTAATCCTCATAATAGCTCTTATCATCATCCGATGTAGCCTGATCCATCATGGACTGAAGTGAATCTATCTCTCTCTGTATATCCTCCTTGTACGGCTTATCCCAGTTATATACATATACACCTGCGCTCACGTCAAATATATTCTCGCACACACGCTTCTTGTAGTCATTGTCTACATTGTTAAGCTCATAGTAAAGCACTGACATCTTATCTGTGTCAGGCACCTCTATCTCTGTGGCATTTATGGATACATCTGTGAGACCTGTATCTGCATTGATGCCCTCAAGCTTGCCATTGTATGACTCTGGTACGTCGAGTCTTGATGCCAGCTTACCGCCACCACCGCCGTTCTCGTCGTCTCCCATGTTGTAATCCACCTTCTTCTTGCCACATCCTGTAAGCGCAGTTCCTGCCACAAGTGATGTCACCAAAAGCAGCGCCGCCGCTTTTTTGTAACCCGCTTTTCTCATATAAAATACCAACCTTTCCTTACTTAATTGAAGTAATTATAATATATTTTCCCCGCTGACACAACACCATCTGCTATCACTCTTTTGTGATGATGACCTTGCCGTCAACAACCTGAACCTTGACCTTATTGCTGTCGATTCCGGCAGCCGCCAGCATATCAGGGCTTATCTGTACACGATTTGCCTTATCGAGTATCGAGAACTCCTCATGTGAATCATCAGATGAGAAGCCGTCTGTCGTCAGCTCGTTCATTCTGTCCTTGTAAGATTCCTTCATGATCTTCTCTGTGCTAATCTTGCCGTCCGCAATCATAACCACACGTCCCACCTTATTTGCAAGGCTTATATCATGTGTAACTATGATTATCGTTATCCCGAGCTCTTCGTTCAGCTTTCTGAACAGATCCTGTATCATGTTGGATGTCTTGCTGTCCACGGCTCCCGTTGGCTCATCCGCAAGAAGTATCTTCGGATTATTTGCCAGGGCTATGGCTATGGCAACTCTCTGCTGCTCACCACCTGACATCTGAGATGGATATGAATTTATCTTGTCCTCAAGTCCCACTCTGCAGAGCAGATCATGGGCTCTTGCATACTTGTCTTCCTTGTTACTCTTGTCGAAGTACATAGGTACCTGAACATTCTCTATGGCTGTCATATATGGCAGAAGGTTTCTGGAGTTTTTCTGCCACACAAATCCTACAGTGTGCTTTCTGTACTCCACAAGCTCCTTATCCGTCATCGCAAACAGATCCTTGCCGTCGACATACAGCTTTCCGGCCGTAGGTCTCTCAAGTCCTCCGATCATATTGAGGAGTGTGGACTTTCCTGATCCCGACTTTCCGATGACCGCCATGAGCTCGCCGTATTTGATGTTGAGCTCCAGGCCCTGAAGAGCCATGACCTCCACATCGTCAGTCTTGTATATCTTGACAAGGCTGTCACACTCTATGATATTCTCCTCAGAACCAAGGCGTTCCCCGCCGGCTTCTTTATCTGTGCCAGCCTCAGGATCTGCTTCCACGGCTTTCCCGCTGTCAGTGCCCTCGTCTTCCTGAAGATCCATGCCGTACACGAACTCCTGCGTCTCCTGGCCATCCGTGTTCTCCATGTCCTGTGTCTCCACATCCGGTGCTATAGTTTCAGGCTCCACAGCATCGTTCTTCTTTTTTCTGAATAAATGCTTATCGCTCAACTATCTCACCATCCTCTATCTCATATACTACATCACCGAGCTCCATAAGCTTCGGATCATGTGTCGTCATGACTATCGTTATTCCTTCCTTGTACACCAGCTCCTGGAACAGCTTCATGACTGCAAGTCCCGAAGCCGTATCAAGGGCTCCTGTAGGCTCATCCGCAAATATTACCTTTGGCTTATGAGCCACCGCTCTGGCTATGGCAACTCTCTGCTGCTCACCACCTGACATCTGATTTGGGAAATGCGTCATTCTGGATGACAGTCCCACCAGATCGAGCACCTCTTTTATACGGGCATCCCTGTTGCCCTCATATTCCGCAAGTCTGAGTCCGAAATCGACGTTCTCATACGCACTCATAATCGGGATCAGGGCAACCGACTGGAATACAAATCCTATATTGTATCTTCTCAGCTTCTCCTTTTCCTTCTCGTTCATCTCGCTGTACACGTGGCCGCCGACTATCACTTCGCCCTCAGTAGGCTCATCCAACGCGCTCAGGATATTGAGCAGTGTCGTCTTACCCGATCCTGAACGACCTTTGAGTATAGTGAGCTTTCCAGCCGGGACTGTTATATCTATTCCCTTGAGTGCATAGAAATCTTCTCCGCTTCCAAGTCTGAAACAGCGTTTGATTCCATGTGCCTCTATCATAATTTCATCCATAGATTAATCCTCCCCCAGCTTTAATGCCTGTGTTATATTCATCTTCTTCAATATAGTTCTTATGACTACGAAACATACAACAAACATAAATACAACAACCGCTGTGAGCTTTATGATGTCGTAAGGATCCACAGCTATCGATATCGCTATGTTGTGTGATTCCGGCAGATAAACCACGGCAACCAGCTTGACGAAAAGCGTCGTAGCCGCAGCACCGACTCCGTATCCCGCCAGACTGGCAAGTACCGAGCTGAATATCTGCTCATTTATGAGCATCTTGTTGATCTCACGCATGCTCATACCCATAGCTCTGTAGATACCAAACAGAAGTTCTCTCTGTTTGATGGATGTTATCCAGTATATCAGGAATCCCACCGTACAAAGTATGATCGCTATGATAAATGACAGTGAGAACAGACCATTTGTTATGAGCACCAGAGGTGACTCCTGCATCTCTGACACATCCTTATCCACACTCTCATACTGCACTATATTGACATCCTCATCACTGAGTGCCTGAAGTACATCCTTGTAGTCCACACCATCCTTGAGATGCATCCATACCTGGTATGGTGTCTGACTGAATGCACCAACAACATATGCATAGTTGGCAACTACGAGGTATCTCTCCACCTCCTGCATCTCTCCCTCGGAATCCTTCTCATACACATACTGTTGGAATCCCGGGAATGCATCCACTATGGCACATACCGTTCCGCTAGGAGATGCGATCTCCTCCTTCTCCTTGCTTGCAATAGGACTGTATCTCGCATAGTTTATGGAATCTCCAACCTTTATATTGTACTTCTTTGCAAGGTTTGATGAAATGATGACTCCATTCGACACTGTTGCAAGATCATTCAGGTAATTGTACCAGTGCTCCTTGTTGAGTCCGCTCTGCAGTCTGGCCGTCTCACCGAACTCCTTGGTGTTGATACCCATGAGTACGCTGCCCGCCAACTCCTCGCCGCCCGCTTTTATGACGGCATTGTCGTCGTATATGACTCTTGTCACCTTGTCACACAGGCTGTCCTCGAGCTTTGTAAATCTCTCAAAATCCTGCTCTGTGTAATACCAGTGGGTCTTCTTGTCTTTGTCTATGTATGTTCCTCTGGTCCACTGCTCCTGTACCACAAGATCCGTTCCCAGATTGTAATCTATTCGCTGTGTCTTGTTCTTATTTATGGTTCTTGCCATGTTCGAGTTGAACATACCCATGGCTATTGTCATTACAAGGAACACCGATATGAATCCCTGCTTCTTGACCGTACGTGTGATCTGCAGGAATGATGCGTACACAGCCGGCGACCATCTCTTTCTTCCGATCCTGTATATCAGTCTTATCAGGTATTTGATGAGTCTGAGCACCAGAAGTCCCACTGCAAATATAAAGAGTGAGGAGTTCAGGAAGATGACCGGATCAGGTCTTGAACCCGCAAGTATATCGAGTGCTATCGTCGATTTCTGCTTGTTGTAATTGTACAGGAGGTATATTGAAAGTGCCACAAGGATGACGTCCACAAAGAACTTCTCCCAGAATGGCTTGTAATTTACCTTTCCTGTTCTGCTCTTCTGCTCCACTATGGAGTTCTTGGCGTATTTGAACACCGGAAGTGTCACAAATAATATAGCTATAACAGCGGCAGCCAGACTGTATACTATCATCCACGGATCTACTCCATAGAAATGTGTATCCTTAAATCCAAACTGCAGGAACGAATCCGTGCTTGCCGCAAGCTTACACAGAAGATATCCTATAGGGATTCCTATCACTATGGCTATCGCCGACAGTATTGCCGACTGTCCAAGGTATATTCCGAGAACCTGCTTCGTGCTGGTACCACGGCTCTTGAGCATGGCGATCTCTCCATCCTCCATCTCAAGTATCTGACTTGATACCATGTAAATGAATGCCAGAAGCAGAACCAGTATTGGGAGCTCCAGAACCCATATGATTATACCGATGGTTCTTGCATCGCCTTTATAATCTATGAGCACACTGCTGAAATTCTGCTCAAAATATTTATCTGACTTCTCAAATGACTGGAGATAATACAACGTGTCCATGGCATTCTTGTGTGTTATCTGTGAGTAGTCAAGCATGACGTGATCCACGTAGTATATTGTGAGGAAGCCGTACTTGCCTATCATGTCGTTGAAGTCATCCTTCTTCACATATACCTCGCTGTCGAGATCTGCAAGCTGGTCATACCAGAAGCTGTCTGAGTAATCCTTCTCCTCAAATACACCTACGATCTGATACTTCATAGGATTGCCCTGTGAGTCAACGGCATCGCTGAGTCCGGTATCTATGCTGAATACCTCTCCAACGACAAGGCCGTATTTGTCAAGGTTTCTCTGTGAGATGATACAAGGATACACACCATCCTCTGTCTTGGCATCCTCGAGTGACGTTCCATATGTTATGTTCACATGATCCTCTATCTGTGGCATATATGTCATGTTGAAGCTGGTCCTGTGATTCAGGTTGCTCTGGGTGTAACCCGCCTGAAGTGACAGGCTGGTCTGCTTCTGCAGAGCATCTATCTCCATGTAGTAGTTCCACATGTCCTCATATTTGCCGATCCTGCCAAGCACTGCATCGGCATCGGCATAATCGTCTACCGCGCATGAGCCTGATCTGCCGATAGTTGCCGGATACTTGTTCTGCTCTACCATCGCCGCGTCAAACTTGGACGACATGAGCATATCCAGCGCTCCGTTTTTGAACATTGGGTTGCACGATGCAACAGCCACCAGCAATATGATTCCAAGCAGGAGACATGCATTTAACCACTTCTTGTTCAATAATTTATGTGATAAAAATTTAAACATTATATCTCCTCTCTGCTACTCTGCTGCCGCCGCATCTCCGCCAGATGAATCCGATCCGCCATCCGACTGGCTGTCTGCGCCTGACTTTGAATTATCGGAACCATCTGATGAACTCGATGAGCCACCGGTGGATGTTGCTCCTGATTCCTTAGCTATGACATCGCCCTCTGAAAGACCTGACAGTATAACCGTCTTGGTCTTGTCTGCCTCGCCGAGAGTGACATACTGCTTTATGATCTCATCATCCTTGATGAGCCATACATAGTCATACTCATTTGAATTGTTCTTGCTCGTCTCATGATAGATCATGTTGTTAGGTATCATGACCACGTTCTCATAGGACTTTGTCGGGTAGCTGACCTGATATGACTTCGGCTTCTTGTAAAAGCTTGCATCATCAACCTTTATATAATACTTCAGTTCATCACTGCCTGAACACTTGGTTACGTGAACCCCGCCCTCTGAATCAGTACTGATATATGACTTGGAGCTGTCTCCGGTGCTTCCGACACACACTCCGCTTATCTTCTTACCGCTGTTGTTCTTATTTGATATTGAAACCTTCTGGTTTACAGCAAGTTTTCCCTCTGATATGGATATCGCCAGGATCACATTGTCGTTGCTTCCGACTGTGAGTACATTTGCACCTTCCTTGACAGCCACATCAGTCTTCGCGCCAACCGAGAGGACTGTTCCCGCCTGGTCAGCGTAGACAGTTATCTTTCCGCTTCCATCATTGTTCTTGTTGAGCTTTTCTCTCTGTGCGTTTAAGCTCTTAATGGTTGCATTGTGTGTATATATCCTAAGATCCTTGTTGTATGTAACAACATTTCTCTGGCACACGAGCTGCTCCGCCATGTAGAGAGTGTTCTCTGCATCCGTCGGCGTTGCCACCTTACCCTTCTGGTATCTCGTGATCTCATTTGTAAGCTCATTTATCTGATCATCAAAATCCTTGAGATCCGAACTGTAAGTCTGGTTCTCCTCGCTGATCTGGTTATCTATATCCTTGACCGCCGCTGTTCCGCCGCCACTGTCAATGACAAACAGCACATCCCCCTTCTTAACCTTCTGGCCCTTCTTGACGTTGAGTGACGTGAAACGTCCATCGCATGGTGCAGTGTAGCTGACACTGTTGAGGTCCTCCACCGAGAACGAATCGCTCTTCACCGTTGCTGTCTTCGTATATGAATCGAGTGCCACCGTGTATTCTGTGTAATCACTAGGCATGACCGCATCTGAAGCGTAGTAGACAAGATCTCCTTCCTTGAGTCCGCTGACTACCTCTGTGTAGTTATTGTCGCTGGCACCGGTCTCTATATCCCTGCGCTCCTTCTCACTGGAATCTGTCTTGACATATACAAATTTCTGGTTGTTCTCCTCGTATATGGAATCATTTCCCACTGTGAGTACGTCCTTTGCATCGGATGTACTGAAATACAGTGACACCGTGTTGCCCACGCTGAGGATCTTATCTGCATCCTTCACACCCTTGAGCTTAAATCTTGTGTATGGAAGACTTGACTTGCTCTGTGCCACAGCTATCTCCTGATTGGTGTAGTTGTATGGCACTATGTCATACTGCTTTCCATTTATCACAGTGTACATGTTCTTATACATGCTGTATGTATTCTTCTTGAAGCTCTCACCGGTTATCTCTATATATGGATCACTGTAATCTGAAACCACGACCACGTTCTCACCGCCGCCGACAGTATTCTCACTGCCGCTTATCTTCTTGGCGTATGTTACCGTGCCCGGACGGTCTGCCTTGAGCGTTCCGCTCTGCTTGACCTTGTCCTCATCCTCGTCCTGCTGTGTGAGCTTTTTCTGCTCATACTCATATAAAAGATTATCGTACCTGTTGTTCTCCTCATTTATGGCTTTTTCTGTTCTGGCCTCTGCAGCGCCCTTTGAATCACCGATCTCTTCGCACGCCTTTATCTTCCAGTCCAGCTCAGCCTGATTCTGCTCATATATCTTCTGCTTGATCTCATGTGAATACTTCTTCACATCCTGGGAATCAGCTCCCGAGCTGTCGTCCCCATCCATCGATGTTGAAGAATCATCCACTATTGAGCCTGAATCTGTACCACTGCCATCGTCTCCCGATGCTGTGGATGCATTGCTGTCGGTCTCTGCAAGAACCGTGTCCTTCTTGACCTCATCGCCCACATTCACATACACCTTTGACAGAGTCACAGATGTGTCATAGTAATAACAATAGTCAGTTGGGACTATCGTTCCGGTCTTGATGACCTTTTTGCCTATATCTCCATATGTGACCGGTCTGTATGCCTCATTTGTACTTACAGGTTCAACGAGCTCAGGAACCTTCTCGCTGTTCTCCTTGCCACAGCCCGCCATTCCTCCTGCCATGACAAATGACATTACCAGGCATGCTATTCTGGCGGTCATATTCTTTTTTGTCCGTGTGCTGCCTTTATGCATAATATTCTGTCTCATCAATTTATCACCACCTGCTCTCCGGCCTTCAGTCCTGATTTGATAACTGTATAATCATCCACCGTATCTCCAACAGTAACTTCTACCGCATTCCTGTATCCGTCCTCATTTACAGTGTACACATACTTCTTCTCACCCGAGCCGTCAAACACAGCCTTTTTATTCACATATACAACGTTCTTTACAACCGGCTTATCTATGACCATCTTGAGGGTATCCGCTTCGGTCACTCCGGTCATATCACTGACAGGCTGAAATGTAAGTTTCTGCATCTCCTCTCCGGTGGCAGAGCTTGTATACTTCTCACACTTCGTGAGCTTCAGTGTAAATGTTGCCTCCTGAAAATCAGCATCGTAGGTCTGCCCCTCCTTGAATTCGTATGAATCCGCAGTCTCTGATACATAATCAGACGAACCCGAATCCACCGTTATGAGCGTATCACCCGCTGTGACATATCCATACTGCAGATCTGAGTTGACATAAGTCACTGTTCCGTTCTTGTCTGCAATGACCTGATACTCCTTCATTCTCTCGTTCTGCTCTTTGATGTATGTATCCGCCAGATCCATATCCTCCTTCGCCGCGGATATGTCACTGGAGTAATCCTGGCTGCTGTCTATGCTCGCCAGCCTGTTGTAATGGTCTATAAGAAGCTGATCCCGCTCCTTCTGATCCGTATACTGATCTATGGTCTTCTGGATATCCTTGGCCTCAAACTGGATCATCACATCGCCTTTGGCCACCTTATCGCCCTCTTTTACCTTGACCTCCTGAACCTTGTAGTCAGACTGCTGTATCGAGTAATCATTGCTGCTGTAACCATCAGGCTTGAGCTCCAATGTCAATGAGGACTGGATATCTCCGCTCTTAACCTGATCCGTATTGAATTCCACCTTGCTATACGGCTCTATATTTATTCTGGAACTTCCTGTCTGTCCACCGGTACTGCCTCCGCAACCAACCAGCGACACGGACATCAGACCGGCAATCGCTGCCGCCAGAACCTTCTTATTGAATATCGCTTTTGACACGCTCTATTCCTCCTGTTTTTATGAATATATTTGATTCTACCCCCTGTCAGCCCATATATCAAGGAAATCTCCCGGGAGTTAATATTAGTTAAAAAAAAGAGAAAGCTTATGTTTTAAGCTTTCTCTAGAAATAAAAAATGCGGGAGATGGGACTTGAACCCACACGCCGTTTCCAGCACTAGATCCTTAGTCTAGCCTGTCTGCCAATTCCAGCACTCCCGCATATTCTATATGTAATTGATAACCGCCCATTCTCTCACATCCGAAATTCCATAAGACTTTCAAAATAAAAATGCGGGAGATGGGACTTGAACCCACACGCCGTTTCCAGCACTAGATCCTTAGTCTAGCCTGTCTGCCAATTCCAGCACTCCCGCATATTTATGTGATGTCGACTTCTGTGCTCGTCACCAACGAATAAGATAATACCATCTATCGAATACAAAGTCAACAACTTTTTTCAGATTTTTATCATATTAGTGAGCTTTCTGTCCACATCCTTCATAAGGTACTCCTTGAACGCTGTGTAATACTCATGTGTGAACTGTGTATACAGGAACTTATTCCAAAGATTACTGCAGTATGTACTGTCAAAATCATAATATGAATCAGTATATACCAGACCATTGCTGAACCTGGTCACATCCAGATACGGTTCCTTTCCTGCATAGTTAAGTCTCATAACGAGGTTCTTCTGCTCACTACAGCAAGCAAAAGTCTCAAGAAACATCTTCATCTGATCCTTTGTTATTCTCTCTACGAACATATGTACCTCCTACTCTGTGTCTTTACTCTCATTGGTCATCCCCCTAACCTCTATAATTATAGCATACGCCTCCGAATTATAAAACCTTTTCGCGCAACAAAAGAACCGGATGTGTAAGTTTATACCACATCCGGTTCTTTTTACTTATATATAGAAGATTCTATATTCTATATTATGATAACTGTGCCTTTGCAACCTCAACAAGCTTTGCAAATCCCTCAGCATCGCTGATAGCCATCTCTGAGAGCATCTTTCTGTTGATGTCAACACCTGCCAGCTTAAGACCATGCATAAGCTTGCTGTATGAAATGTCGTTCATTCTTGCTGCTGCGTTGATACGAGCGATCCAGAGCTGTCTGAACTGTCTCTTTCTCTGCTTTCTGCCAGCGTATGAAGATGTAAGTGCTCTCATAACTGACTGCTTTGCTACTCTATACTGCTTGCTTCTTGCTCCTCTGTAGCCCTTTGCAAGCTTTAATACCTTATTGTGCTTCTGCTTTGCGTTCATTCCGCCTTTAACTCTTGCCATTGGTTTTCTTCCTCCTGATCTATTAGATATAAGGTAATATCTTCTTCATTACCTTCTCGTTTGTTGCGTCTGTCATTGTAGCCTTTCTAAGATTTCTCTTTCTCTTAGTGGTCTTCTTTGTTAAGATATGACTCTTATAAGCTTTAGATCTCTTTAAACCGCCGTTAGCTGTTTTCTTGAAACGCTTAGCTGCTGCTCTTTTTGTCTTTAATTTAGCCATTTTACTTACTTCCTCCTTGAATTATATGTCTATAATAATTTAACGCTTTTGTGTTAAAAACATTATCATGCTTCTTCCTTCAAACTTAGCAGGCTTATCGATAACTGCTATCTCTGCAAGCTTCTCAGCAAAGTTGTCAAGAATAACCTTTGACTGCTCTACATGCGCAAGCTCTCTTCCCCTGAATCGCAGTGTAACCTTAACCTTATCGCCATGCTCAAGGAACTTTCTTGCCTGATTGATCTTGGTATTAAGGTCATTCGCATCGATGTTCGGTGAAAGTCTGACTTCCTTGACTTCCATGGTCTTCTGCTTCTTCTTGGCCTCTTTCTCTTTTCTGGCCTGCTCATAACGATACTTACCATAGTCAACTATCTTGCACACCGGTGGCTGTGCCTTAGGTGCTATCTTCACAAGATCAAGTCCTGCATCCTGAGCCATCTTGTATGCATCCCTGGATGACATTATTCCAACAAGCTGACCATCTTCTCCGATGAGTCGTACCTCTCTGTCTCTAATCTGTTCGTTGATCATTAAATCGCTAATGACTCTCTACCTCCACACTTTTAAAATTCAATTCTCTGACATAAGAAAAGTGGATAGAACCATCTATCCACTTTCTTAATACAAAGCATATTCAAACTCAGGGAAACCCTGTAAATCTTCTAAGCTAAATATTAACCCGAGTCATGTCAGACCATGCTGAGGTGAGAGTGGATACTCTGCTTCTATGTTCACTGTTTCACACAGCAATGGTAGAATACCACATCGCCAGCCGTGTGTCAACTGTTATTTTTCTTTTGTCGATATGCCTCTGTGCTGCCTTTATATCACTCATTATCGCCGTGGGATTCAACCGGGATGAACACCCTGTCATTGTCCTCTTCCTTCACCGGCTTCTGACTCTCCTGCGCAAGCTTCACAAAATACATCTGTGAATCAAGCTTTGCCTTGCCCCTGAGATCCTGCTTCGCATATGAGCCGTCAGGCTGCATGATGTGAGCCTTGAGTGTATCCTCAAGCTGTATCTTAAGGATATTCTTTATCTTCTTCTTAAGCTCTGGATCCTCTACAGGGAACGTTATCTCAACTCGCTTGTCCAGATTTCTAGGCATCCAGTCCGCACTTCCCATGTATATATCCTCAAATCCGTCATTATAGAAATAGAATATTCTCGAGTGCTCAAGATAATTTCCAACTATGGATCTTACTGATATATTATCTGAAAGTCCCGGAACTCCTGCCTTGATACAGCATATTCCCCTGACGATGAGTTCGATCTTTACGCCTGCCTTTGAGGCATCGTAGAGCGCATTCATGATCACCGGATCACAGAGACTGTTCATCTTGGCAACTATCCTTGCCTTTTTGCCCTGTCTCGCATTCTCTGCCTCACGGCCTATCAGCATGAGGAATTTGTCCTTCAGCCAGATCGGGGCAACTGCAAGCTTGTTCCACTTCTTCGGCTCTGAATATCCTGACAGCATGTTGAACACCGCCGTCGCGTCCTCTCCTATGGCATCACTGCAGGTGAGAAGTCCCATGTCAGTGTAAAGCTTTGCGGTCTGATCATTGTAATTTCCTGTTCCCAGATGCACATATCTTCTAATTCCGTCCTCCTCGCGTCTGACAACCAGTGCGATCTTGGAATGTGTCTTAAGACCCACAAGGCCATAGATAACATGACAGCCCGCCTGCTCCAGCTTCTTGGCCCACGCTATATTGTTCTCCTCGTCAAATCTTGCCTTGAGCTCGACGAGAACAGTTACCTGCTTGCCATTTTCGGCAGCCTGTGCAAGTGCCGCGATGATAGGTGAATTGCCGCTGACACGGTAAAGTGTCTGCTTGATCGCCAGGACATCAGGATCATTTGCCGCCTGTTTTATGAACTCTATGACCGGTGTGAACTCATAATATGGATGGAACAGAAGGATGTCTCCCTTCTTTATCCTGTCAAATATATGGCTGTAATCGCCCATTCCAGGTACAGGCTGCGGTTTGTACTTAGGATACTTCAGATGGTCAAAACCATCTATGCCGTTCACCTTCATGAGGAATGTGAGATCCAGAGGTCCGTTGATCTTGTATACGACCTCGTCATCGACTCCAAGATGCTTCTTGAGCTCCTTAAGGAGCTTCTTGTCCATGGCCTCGTCCACCTCAAGTCTTATGACCTCGCCCCACTGTCTCTGCTTGAGCTGCTTCTCGATCTCCTTCAGCAGATCTGCGGTCTCCTCCTCATCTATGGAGAAGTCTGCATTTCTCATGATACGGTATGGATATGCACACACCATGTCGTAGTTCAGGAACAGCTTGTCAAGGTTCTTCTCGATAACCTCCTCCAGAAGAATTATCTCGGTAACGCCCTTCTCCTCAGAAGGAAGTCTCACGATCCTTGGAAGTACAGATGGAACCTGGACGGTCGCTATATCCGTCACGTCCTTTTTCTTATCGTATATGAGTGCACCTATATTCAGTGATTTATTGCGCACCAGCGGGAATGGTCTGGACGAGTCCACCGCCATAGGTGTGAGTACCGGGTATACATCCTTCTCAAAGTATTTGTCCACGTACTTTGCCTGCTTTGGAGTGAGATCCTCATGGTGTCTCACAAGCTTCAATCCGTTCTGGGCAAGCTGAGGGATGAGGGATCTGTTCAGTGTCTGATACTGGTTCTTCATGAACTCTTTGGTGCTGGCATGGAGTGCGTCAAGCTGCTCCCGCGCCGTCATTCCGGCTATATCCTTCTTGGTGTATCCGGCATGCACCATATCCGTGAGTGATGCTATTCTTACCATGAAGAACTCATCCAGATTGGATGCCGTTATACTCAGGAACTTTATTCTCTCAAACAGAGGAATGGTCCTGTCCTTCGCCTCGGACAGACATCTCTTGTCAAATTCAAGCCAACTGAGCTCTCTGTTATAAAATATCGGATTCTTATCTGCCATCCTTTACAACCCCCTTTTCTGTTTTAACACAGGCTTCACTCCAAAGACCTTTCTGAACAGTTCAGTCTTGGTCTTGAACACCCCTGCCTCAAGCGTAATATCATTCAGTGTATCTACCGTCATCGTGAGCACGTAGTCCTTGAAGCTGAACTTCATGTCACTTATCTTCTGCCTGTGGCTCTTGTCAAGGACATCCGCAAGTCTCAGTATGGATGCCAGCTTGGCGACCTTCATGTAATCCGCAGTCATCAGCGATACCTGTGCCTTTGTCTGTGAAGGGAGATAATACTCGTTGAACTTCACAATATTTGCAATCTCCTCCCTCTCCTTGTGGGACAGTCCAAGTATCTCCGTGGACATGATTATGTGATAGGACATCATGGTGCCCTCGTTCATATTTACAAATTTGCCACAACTGTGGAGCATGGCTGCGATCTGGAGCTGCAGTCTCTCTCTCCTTCCGAGTCCGTGGACGCTCTTGAAGGAATCAAATATATCCAGTGCGTTCTGCGTCACATTCTGCGTGTGCTTCCTGTTGACCTTATATTTCTTGGCTATGCTGTTTGCCGATGCAATGATATCCTCGTCGAAATTCTTATTCAGCAGAAGCGTTCCGTTCTTATCCATATAATCGGCAACTATTCCGTCACAGAACGTAACATCCGGCGTGATGATATCCTCCGCCCTTGAGTTGTCGAGGAATGACTGGTAAATGATCGCCATCGGAAGCATCAGTGTCGCCCTCTCGTATGGCACACCGTATTTTTCTGAAAGGACCTCCGGGGTGGTCTCAACTACCTTGTGATAAAGCACGCGGAACTGATCTCTTGTGATCTTGTCTGTGATATTCAGCTCCGGTCCGACCTTCTTCAGATTTGCGATTCCGTCTCCTATGGCTATTATGCTCTTGATGTCCTTATCGTTTATAAAGAGGTTCCTGAACTCCTCTATGAAGTTCGATACGAACTCCTCCATGATATTCTCCAGAGCCACCGTGTCTGCGCCGTATTTTGCCAGATAATCCCTTATTCTCACGGCTCCTATAGGAAGGTTCTGTGTCTGGATCAGATTCTGCTTGTCAAATATAGATATCTGAAGACTTCCCGCTCCTATGTCCAGAAGCGCCCTGTTCTTCGTGTCGGCATCCTCAAACTTTGACTTTGCCGCATACGCCTTGTAGTTCATGAATCTCTGCTCCGAGTTGCTGAGCACTGCGACGTCGATGCCTGTGTGCTGCTTTATCCTCTCAAGGACCATGACTGAATTCTCCGCCTCACGCACAGCGGACGATGCATACGCCTTGTATTCACGCACATCGTATTCCCTCATCTTCCTGCGGAATTTGTTGAGGATCTCACATACCTTCATTATGGAATCCTCGGTTATCCTGCCACTGTTGTAGGTATCACTTCCGAGCTCAACTGTGCTGTTGACGTAATCGATCTCCCTCGCCCCTTTTTTGGGAGTTATCTCATACACCTTCATTGACAGCTCGTTAGAACCTACATCGATGGCTGCAAATACCTTACTTGCCATATCTACCCCACCTTTCATGTTACTTATCAGTATGTTCCAATTATCTTGAAATCCATAGAATCCTTATTTATATGATCCAGCGCATCTATCGTCGCCGGATCCATGAGACTTCCCTCAAGAGTTATGAAGAATGAATATTCCCATTTTCTTCCCCTGAGAGGCCTCGACTCAATGCTTGTCATATTGAGCCCGTTATGTTTTATATGTCCAAGTATACTGTAAAGGGTTCCACTCTCATGTGGCAGTGCAAAGCATACAGATATATTTCCCGCACTCTTCACATACTCCTTTTTCTTTGACAGTATGATAAATCTCGTTGTGTTGTTCTCATTGTTGACTATATCGTCCTTGAGTATCTCAAGTCCGTATATATCTGCGGCAAGAGCGCTCGCTATGGCAGCCTGGGTAATATCACCTTCATCCCTGACCTTCACCGCACCCACTGCAGTGTTCGCAACCGGGCACTGTGCGTATCCGGCTCTGTTTAGGAATTCACTGCACTGCAGAAGCCCCTGCGGATGGGAATATACAGTCTGTATATCAGAAAGCTTTGAGCCCGGAACTCCCATGAGCATATGTGCCACCTTGACCTCGTCTCCGCCCACGATGGTCAGGCCGCTGCTGCCAACCATATCATATATACCACTCACAAATCCGGCAGAGGAATTCTCTATAGGCAGGACTCCGTAATCAGCCTTGCCGCTCTTCACCGTCTCTATGACATCCTCAAATTTTGCAACATTTACATTCTTTATATCCTTGCCAAAATAGTCATGCATAGCCTGATGACTGTAAGCCCCCGGAACACCCTGGTATACAACCACCGTGTCTTTATCGACCTTCAGATGATCCACGGGCACAAACCCGCTCACCACATCAGAGCTTATATGTGCCAGCGCAATATCTCTGCCCTCAACACACGCTCTGTCGATAAGCTCATTCTTTCTGGTGATAAGCTGCTGTATCTGCTCCTCCAGACTGTTTATCTCTTCCAATGTATTCATTCTATCTATCCTTCCACTTGAAGTGTCAAATTTGTCACTGTTTGTCCAGCCCGGCACGAAGCTCGGATATTGTCTTGCCAAGCAGCGGGTGCCTCTTGTATCCCGCTATCGCGGACAACGGTTCAAGTACAAACTCTCTCTTGTGCATCTCCACGTGTGGTATGTGAAGATCCTCACTGTCATACACGACATCATCATAAAGCAGGATATCGATATCCAGAGTTCTCGGTCCCCAGTGGATCAGCCTCTCTCTTCCCGCCGCTTTCTCTATTCCATTCACCAGTCTCAGCAGTTCCTCAGGAGTCCTGAGCGTCTCTATCTCCAGACAGCCGTTCAGGAAATCGTCCTGCTCAACGCCGCCATACGGCTCGGTCTCTATAAAATCTGATACTCTTGTCACCTTGGTGTATTTATCCTTGTTCAGCTCATCTATGGCCATGTCCAGATATGATTCCCTGTCACCGATATTTGACCCAAGTCCAAGATATGCTGTGTGCTTTTTTCTGCTTATGGACACGGACACTGTATCTACATGTACCATGACCGGAGCCCACGGCTTCTTTACCGTCACATTTACCCCTCTCACATCATCGTAAGTGAGAAGTATCATGTCTGCTATCTCCTCAGCCACAGTCTCTATCAATTTATAATTTCTGTTCTTCATGACCTTCTGTATGCCATCGCACACGCTGCCATAGTTCACAGATTTTCTTATATCATCACTTCTGCCGGCCTCCTGGGTCGACACCTGCATGGATACGTCCACCACGAACTTCTGTCCAAGGACATTCTCCTCCCTGTACACTCCGTGATGTGCAAATACCTCAAGTCCTTTTATATTGATACTGTCCATACCGCACCTCCGCTATATTTTATCTGGCACTCAGCATCGCATGCGTCATCTTGAGTGCTCTGTAGTTGCTCTTCACATCGTGTACTCTGAAGAAATCGCAGCCCTTCACAAGCCCAAGCACTGATGTGGCAACTGTTCCCTCCTCGCGCTCGGTCACCGGAAGATCAAGTGTAAGTCCTATCATCGACTTTCTCGACGTTCCGAGGAGTATCGGGAGATCCCATTTGTGGAGCAGCTCCAGGTTGTTCATGAGGAGCAGATTCTGATGCAGATCCTTTGCAAATCCTATTCCCGGATCCACCATGATCTTGTCCCTGTCTATGCCTGCTGCCAGAGCCATGTTAACCGACTCATCCAGATCTGATACAACATCAGCCAGATAGTCTGTGTAATCTGTGTTCTCCCTGTTGTGCATAAGACAGCACGCCTTGTCGTACTTCGCTATGACAGCCGCCATCTTCTCATCGTACTTCAGTCCCCATATATCGTTTATGAGATCTGCACCTGCATGTATACCAGCCTCAGCCACCGCAGACTTGTATGTGTCGAGTGATACTGCCACGTCGAAATCTCTCTTTATCGCCTCTATGATCGGTGCGGTCCTCTCTATCTCCTCCTCATCCGATATCTTTGTATATCCAGGTCTTGTGGACTCACCGCCAACATCTATTATCACAGCACCCTCAGCTATCATCTTCTCTGTGGTAAACAGAGCTGTGTCCATGGTGTTATGCTGTCCTCCATCCGAAAATGAATCCGGGGTCACATTCAGTATCCCCATCACATAAGGTTCTTTTCCACTCTCAAATGTCTTGTTTCCTATTATCATCCTTTTATCCTCCAGATATAAAATATCCGCACATGACGTGCGATCCCTTGGTATTTCCCTTAATATTTTATCCCTGTATTGCGTGCACTCTCCAGCCAGTAACACTGGTCTGATGCCTTGCAGTCAAAACAGTTTCGAGACAGCTTATCCGCATTATACAACACATATGCCAGTCCTTCCCGCTCAGCACCGTCTGTATTGTGTGAGCCTATGGCATCACATATCTGCTCATTCTCCTGCGTGGAAAATCCGCACTGCTCCAGTATTCTGCCCGCATACTCAACACTCAGCTCATGATGCTTCCTGCCGGTGTCATCAGGATCTGCCCGTCCCACATCGTGAAGAAGTGCCGCGGCATATATGATCTCCCTGTCTATCGCATATCCCTGTTCGATATTCATTATATACGCTATCCTGGCAACATCCAGGCAGTGCTCAAATCCATGCCGGCAGAATATCCTGTCGGTCTCCTTGTTCCGCACAGTCTCCATGAGACGTCTGTATTCATCGTTGTATATGATCCTGTCCACTCTGTCCATCTCTGTCTGCATCAGCTTTCTATATATCCTCCATGTTCCGCACGGTCTATGATCGGCCCAATAAATGACAGCGAGCCAAATACCATCACCACCGGATCCTGCCTGCCATCAGCCAGCGTCATCGCCAGCCTCACGGCATCGTCCACATCTTCCTGCTCATAGACTTCATCTATATATGTCCCTGCCAGCTTTTTCAGCTCATGCCTTGAAAGTGCTCTCGGGTTATCCGGCTCAACTGCTATGAACGCAGAAGCCCCCGGCATCATGATCCTGAGCATCTGCTCATAGTCTTTGTCCTTGAACACCCCACATATATATATGAGGTCTCTTCCGGCAAAATACTCATCTATGTTCTGTCTAAGTGCTCTCCAGCCTCCCGGATTGTGCGCGCCGTCCACATACATGAGAGGTTTGTCCATAAGCTTCTGGAATCTTCCCTTCCAGAACGTCGCTTTAAGTCCTCTCCTTATGTCATCCTCAGTCAGCTCATATCCAAGCCTCATGAGAACATGTGCGGTCGCAGCCGCTGTGGCACTGTTATATATCTGATATATGCCCGGGACCTGAAGTTCGTATCTCTGTCCGCCATATATATATTCACTTCCATCAACAGACTCTCCGCATATCTCTATATCCTTCTCCCTGATAAGTACCGCCAAGTCCGATATATTATTCTGCTCACATGCCATATCCCACATATCCTCAAGCTCTGAGGCAAGCGGGTACGCCACACATGGGCAGTTCTTTTTCAATATTCCAAGCTTCTGTCTGTATATATCCCTCAGGGTGTTCCCGAGAAAATGCATGTGATCCATGCTTATACTTGCTATTATCGTACAGACCGGATGACTGCACACATTTGTGGCATCCTCCAGTCCTCCCATTCCGGTCTCAAGCAACAGGAAATCGACCTTTTTGTCGCAGAAATAACAGAACGCCACCGCTGTCTCCGTCTCAAACGATGTGGGCCTTCCCCAGCCGTCCGACACCATGTCATCCGCTGCATCTTTCACCGTCTCAAGATATACGGCAAAATCCTCCTCAGACATATATTCCTTATCTATCTGAAATCTCTCAAGATATGTAAATATCGTCGGAGATATATATCTTCCCACACTGTATCCTGCACTCTCAAGTATCTCGTCCAGAAATGCGCATATTGAACCTTTGCCATTTGTTCCTGCTATATGTATAACCGGGACTGCGTCCTGCGGATCGCCCAGCCTTCTCAGCAGCTCCTTTATACTGTCAAGCCCCAGAACGCTTCCCATGGTGTCCGTATATTCTATATATCTTCTTGCCTCTTCATAAGTCATGGCATATGTCCGTCCCTTCTCATCTGTGCCTGATAAGTGGTGCATTCTCATCTATAGGCAGCAGCTCATACCCATCATCCCGGAGTCTTTCAATGAGCATCGGCAGTGATTCCACCGTGGTGTGCCTCGACTCAAGATCATGCATCAATATGACCACATCGTCGTGCTGCAGTGCATCCTTCATGATATTGTCGACAAGCTGCTCCGGCGTGTAGCTGCCACACACGGCATCATTGTTCAGCGCATTCCAATCATAATATATAAGCCCCTCGGCATTCACATAGTCTATCAGGGTGTTCATATCCACTCTGGATACCGTATTTGAACTGCCGCCCGGGAATCTGTAATATACACAATTTACACCTGTTACATCATACAATAAATTTCGCAATTCCTCAATATCTTCGGAGAAATCAGCAAGGCTTCCATATATTTTATCGTAATCATGGGTGTACGAATGAAGCCCCAGTGTATGTCCCCTATCCACTATATCCCGGTAGTCATCATAGTAGCTCTCGTCGCGCCCCACGACAAAAAATGTTGCCTTCACATCATATTTATCAAGGATATCCAGTATCTCCCCGGTGTTTCCGGATGGCCCATCGTCAAATGTGAGATACGCCCTCTTCGTTATCTCCGGCTCCGCATCAGACTCCGTTTCATCCTTCTCCGGCTGCATCTCCCCGGTATCATTTGCCCCATCCACCTCCGATGGTGTGCTCTCATCCGCCCCCAGGACATTTGCCTGCTGCCTGACCGGCCCTCCGGCAGTATAAAAGCCCCACCTCGACTGGCTGATTATGTAATAACAACAGAAAATTATGGCAAGAAATATGGCAACCGCCAGCATAATATACTGCCATCTGTCAGTCACCTCCTGCACATTGTCAATTTTTTTCAAATGATCCTCGCCGCCTATAGCATTTTTTCTATTATATTATTTTTTATTTTTAATTATGTGTCTATTTTTTATGCCATGAATATTTCTCAGATATACGGAGAATATAAATAGCAAATATTAAAAAAAGGAGAACATGTACAATGAAAAAATACTTTTTACTTGTGACGTGTATGACACTCACCATGATCCTCTTCTGTGGTTGTGGAAATTCAAACGGTGCTTCAAGCACTGGCTCATCTTCAGCAGCCAGCACCCAGACAACATCTGAGGCTCAGAATGGTAACAGCTCTGAAGGAAACAGCACCGACTCATCTGACAAAGGCGTTGTAGGCGGAGCAGCCGACGCTGTAAAGGATGTAGCTGACGGCGTGGCCGACGGTGTAAAGGATGTAGCTGACGGCGTAGGAAACACCGTGTCAGGCATCTTCGCTTCATTCGATGATGCCCAGGACTGGTTCATGGATCAGCTTCCCGCAGGTGACGGAAGATTCGAGGTTGCCAACAGTGACAAGGATCTCACAGAATTTTCCGTTGGAAAAACAGGCTACCACATCGAGCTCCACGACAACAATAAAGAGGGCGACACCAAGGTCGGTGATTTCTATATCGACTCCAGCGATGGCAAGGTGTACAGATCCGATGAGCACGGGAAGACATTTGCAGAGTATGATTTCTCTGATTATAAATAGATGAAATATCCCGCATGAAAAAACAAGCGGCACGGAGGTATCTGAAAACCTCCATGCCGCTTTATTCTATGTTCTTATTCTGCCACATCCGCTGCATCATCAGCTTCAGTAACAGTCACTGGTTCGTCTTCACCCTTCTTGTCTGAGCTCAGCATCTCTCCTGTGAGCGGATTGATCTTGACTCCCATCTCCGACGCAATGAGATTGTACATGTCAAACTCTCTGTCTCTGGCAGCCTTCTTTCTGGCCTTTACGCCCCTGGATCTGACCAGCTCCACTATTCCGAATCCGATCATCAGTATGCCGAAGAATATGAAGCCCGCCATATTTTTTGAAAAAAATGCATGAGCCACACTTATTGCGCCTATTCCGATCATCACGATACCCATAACGAAATTGAACATATATGCTTTACCGCCTTTCACCAATCATCTGTTTACAAACGCATCTATGCCCGCCTTCTCGAGCATTCTGTCGTATTGCTCATACATATACTGGACACTGTTCTCAAGAAGATGATAGTGCATTATGTATGGAACAAGCAGCACCATGAATGCAAGTGCAAGTATCAGCAGCGATATATTGGCCGTCACGACAAATGTTATACATGTTGCAACCGTCAATACGGCAAACAATACCAGCACTATGAGGTGGATAAGTCTCTCATGCATGAAAAATCCTACCTGCGTGAGATGTCTCTCTGCCTCCCGTGCAAAGTCCACATCATTCCTCTTTAAAAGCTCATCAATATATGCTATATACCGGCGTATCCTCTTTGCCATCTGCCGCATCTTCCTTTCCTGATCCCTGCCGAACCGTCAGGCTAGTTCATCACCTTGTTCATAAAGTGCTCCCACTGTGCGATCACCTTATCATAGTAAAAACTCAGAACATAGGATTCCTCATCCACATCTATTATCATCTGATAGCATTTTCTGTCAGCATTCTCCGAAGACTTGAGCATCTCCTTTGGCTGGCCCGAATAAAATACAACCTTGCCCTCAAAGCTCTTCAGCACATCCTCATAGTCCGCCCTGTCCACAGGCTTATCCGGTACTGACTCCTGGAGAACATCGTTCGCATCGTAATACTTATGACCCTCGAGCAGAAGTGCCTCGATCTCAGGCTCAGTGAATCTGACCTGCATATCACTGGCATATCTGTCAGTATAGAGCTCATTTGCAGAGTTGTCCTCTCTGACTACCGCGCCGTCAAATTCAAATTCCAGGATTCCCTGCTTCTCCGAATATATACATCTGATCAGAGTCGCATCCCTGAAAGAGAGCGTCTCGATCTCATCTACACTCTTGTACTTCATATCTGTATCTCCAACTAGTCCATTGCCTTCTTGATGGCCGCAAGAAGCTCATCGTATGTCTCAAATGCCTCAAGATCAGGATTATCCGCCTTGATCTGATCTGTGCTCTTGAACAGGAAGCCTGCCTTGCTCGCATAGATCATTCCCAGATCGTTGTGGCTGTCACCGCTTGCTATAGTGTCGTAGCCGATTGACTGCAGAGCCTTGACTGTTGTGAGCTTCGACTGTGGGCATCTCATCTTGAAGCCTGTGATCTCACCGTCATCTGCAACGATCAGCTCATTACAGAATATTGTAGGGTAACCGAGCTTCTTCATGAGAGGTCCTGCAAACTGTGAAAATGTATCGCTTATGATTATCACCTGTCCTATGGATCTCAGCTCATCCAGAAACTCCTTTGCTCCAGGGATAGGATCTATCTTTGCTATAGTCTCCTGTATCTCCTTGAGTCCAAGTCCGTGCTCCTTAAGTATACCAAGTCTCCAGTTCATGAGCTTATCGTAGTCAGGCTCATCCCTTGTTGTTCTCTTAAGCTCAGGTATTCCACTTGCCTCCGCAAATGCGATCCAAATCTCAGGCACCAGTACTCCCTCTAAATCAAGACATGTTATATACATATTATATTATCCTCCGTTCTTATAAATAGTGTGAATTAATGCATGTCATACTCCTCCCGTTTCTGACCACACAGATGCATTATAGCACAGTATCACGCAGACTAACAATCACTACTTTCAGGCATTTGCCCAGACTTCTTCCATCTGTCCAGAGCGTATCCATAATCCCGGATTATCATGTCGAGCTGCACCCTTTCCGTCACTCTCATGTGGCTTCCCTTCAGGTATACTCCGCCCATGAAACCGGTCCGTATCGTCATTCCGCACTCACCTCTCATCGCAGCCGGTCTCTTCACCACACTTGCACCCGCCGCCTTCTGAAGCTCTTCGTACCTTTCATAATTCTTCTGCCATGCCCTCATATAGGTCTCAACTTTCCTTCCCGGAATATTGACCCTCACTCCACCATAGCGTCCATCCGGCCCCGGGAAGAAATACTCTATCCTGAAGTCATTCTCACTTATTATTAGCGTACCGCCGCTCGCCAGCTCTTCTCTGCACGTTCTTCCCATAACTTATCCTCACACATTCCTGAGACTTTCAAATGTATTGTAAATGTTCAGCAGGCCATATCCCCACTCGGGATTCGGATACTGCCTGATCTCCAAAAGCCCGCCCGAACTTCCCGGTCTCACCGCTCCCCTTATCAGGTAGCCCCTTATCTGGTTGCCGTTTATATTCCTTATCATCTTTCTCCCATACGACCACTCAAGCATGATGGCACTGCAGCCCGCAGTGTACGAAGCCGCCACTGAGGTGCCGCTTCTTATAACCGTCTCCCCGCTGGCTCCTTCTCCCCTTATATTCACTCCGGGAGCGAGAAGATCCGGTTTCACCCTGCCGTCCGCCGTATAGCCTCTGCTGTTGTCTATATACAGATTACCATTTGAGTGATCATATGCGCAAGTGCATATCGCAGTCTCCGCCACCGCCGGGCTGGTTATGGTCACTCCCGGATCACTTGACACAAATCTCGTCCCCGGGGATACAAAGCTGCTTATGGGCAGCCACGCGTTAAAGCTGAGCTCCGTGGTTCCAACACCGTACACCCTTATCCGCCATATACCATTTGCCGGGGTTATAAATCTGAGCATGATGAGCTCCTGCCCAGCAGAATCCTCTACGAGAAAATAGTCGACATATATCATCCCACCTCCAAATATCGGACGGATGATCGAGCTCCTGTCATACCTCGGCGATATCCTCTCTATAAATTCCCCGCCGGGAATCTCTATGGCCACCGAGTAGGTATTGGTGGACTTACCCCATATCTCAAGTGTAAAGCTGTTGTGATCTGCCACATCGATCTCAACGACATCATATGCCCCTGTGACGATCCCGGAATAATGATGTCCTGCTCTCCCCTCGTTGCCACCGGCAGCAGATACCGCAAACCCCTGAAGATCTCCTATGTTGTTTATATATTTGTCCAGCGCTCCCGCCCCCGTATGGCTTCCACTGTTGGTCCCAAGCGTCACGAGTATGCTCATAGGTATGCGCAGCTTTTTCTGCTGCTCAAGCAGATATGCTATCGCTGTCATTATGTCAACCTCACTGTACGCATTTGCATCCGATGGAATACCATAAAAACTGCGAAGATTCTCCTTTGCCTGCTTTAACTTCACCACCACCAGGTCTGCCGACGGAGCCACGCTCACAGCCGTTCCCGCGCAGAAGCTTCCATGCCCGGTGGTATCCGTCAATATCCTTTGTCTCTCATCCACAGCAGCCTGTATCTCCTCCGTGCTATACTCCCTGCCGTAGCCGTATGATGCGTTGTCAGCCTCCTCCATAGTCTGATCCCACGCCGCAAGTATCTTTGTCTTACCCCCATCCCGCACAAATGAACTACCAAATATATCGATCCCCGTATCAACGATGCCAAGCAGTATCCCCTTTCCGGTGAGTCCGAGTATATTTTCCTGCTGGATATTGATAACCCCTATAGCCTCAAGAGCTCCCACGTCGTCCATCAGGCCGTACACTTTGGGGAAAAGATTGTACTCAAGCCTTGAAAAGCTCTCCATATACCCGGCCGGAAACGGCTGATATGCCACCGCATATCTGTCGTCTATTATGTTGAGCCCGTATGGCTGATACAGATCCATCAAAGCTTCCCTGTCTCCGTTGTATTCTATTATATATTCCACATAATCCTCTGAGTAAGCAGCATCTGATATCACCGCACATCCCTCCAGGGGCAATCTATATAGTATATGCAGCAAATTCCGAATCTTTACACAAAAATACCGCAGCACGGAAATTTCTCCGGCTGCGGTATGTCTCCATCTGTACATTATATGTACCGGCTATATTCTATTTTATTGTTTTGTTTCAATATACTTCTGAACCTGCTGCTTCAGGATATTGAACTGGCATGGACCTGTCTCGAGAACGACTGTATTGAACTCCTTCAGGTCAAACTTTGATCCAAGCTGTTCCTCAGCATAATCCCTGATCTCCTGCATCTCATAGAAGCCTGTTGAATAACTCTGGTATACGGCAGGATCACCTATCATGGTAGTATACAGATCGTCGGCGGCATCGCCGTTGAATCCATTTTCATTCAGGTAATCTTTTGCTTCCTGCAGTGACCAGCCCTCATAGTTGATTCCTATATCGATCCTTCCACTTATGAGATAATTGATCTCATCGTTTAACCTGTACAGTTTTGCAACGGTGTCCGAATCAGATGCCCCATCAAATGTGTAATAGTTTATGGCATCATAGCACGCATACATTGCCCAGCCCTCCTTGTATCCAAGGAAGCTTAATATGGTACGTACCGGTTCAGGATCTGTTGACATGTAGTATGCATTCTGCAGCATGTGTCCCGGATATCCCTCATGGGCAAGTGTGGTCCACATACCATCCGTATGTTTGCCATTTACCCTGATAAGGTTGTTGTCCTGGTCATCGATCGCAGGTGACATATAGTATGCCAGCGTATTCTCCTGAATATCCTCAAGGCTCTTATCAAGCTTCTTCGCCTGATACTTTATCTCTCCAAAGTCTGGGTAGTTCTTGGTGGCTGTATTCATGAGTATATCTATTATTTCTGAAGGCTCCTTTGAGTCACTGTCTCCAAAGAGGTCATCGTAGTGCTCCACAAAATATTCATATGAATCGTACTGTGTCATGGCTATGGAATACAGATCTGTCATGAGATCTGACAGGTTGTCATCCAGCATCTGTGCCACTTCCTCAGGTGTCTTATCAGTTCCCGCAGCGTCCTTCAAAAGGTAAGCGTAATACTCTTTACCACCTTCATAGCCACACACACCGCCCTGGTTCTTACCGGTTCCCTTGAGCGATGACAGCACATCTATAACATCCTCATATGCAGGTATAAGACTTTCCACAACGGCCTTCTTATTCTGTTCCTCAAAGTCCGCTATCTCGTCCGCAGTCAGGAAGTCCAGCGCCTCGATGTTATCGTTGAACACCTGTATCATGAAGTGATTGTCCTTGTCCTTGATGAAGTCTTCGCACTGCTCGATGACCTTATCGCACACGGCATCACTCATAAAATATCCCTTCTCGGACTTTGTCTTCTCAAACTCTAGATTGTCATCAAAATAATCCCTTACCATTCCAAGCACCTGGAGATATCTCTCCACATCACCCTTGTCGTCAAAACGGTAGTCTGTGAAATATGTGGATATATTCGACTGCAGTCCTTTCATAGGTGAGAACGGCTCGCTGAGGTATATGTTCAGATAACCCTCTGACTCCGTCTCCAGATACTGATTAAGTATATCGTATGTGAGCTGCTGGCTCTCCGTGAGATCGTCCCTGTCAAATGACTTGAGCTTGTCAAAGGACTCATCAAACTCAGCCTTACGTTTTTTGATTCCCTCATCGCTCATATCCGAATCGCCCAGAGATACCTCCGGCTCAGGAATACCAAGGGCATCCCCATCCTTTATCTCATAGTTGTACGAGAGTGTGTCCGATGTCACACTGTCCACATACTCATCGTGCAGATATTCCTCGAACTCCTTCTGCACCTTTGTGTAGTCGTCCGCATTATCCTTTATTGTTCCTGTGATAGTCTTCTCATCAAACATATGAGAAGTACATGCAGTCATCGACATGGCCATGGCTCCGACAACAGCAGCCACGACAAATCTTCTCATATTCTTTTTGAATCTGGTCATACATCTACTCCTTACTTAATATATTGTCCCTTCACATAACCTATCTACATATTGTATGCCATAAACCATACTATTGTCCATTTATTTTATGTTAAGGTTACAATATACCGAGTCCGTCCAGAACAACCTTTACTCCTATGAGTATAAGTATGATACCTCCGGCAAGCTCAGCCTTTGACTTGTACTTTGTTCCGAATATACTTCCGATCTTCACTCCGACCGCTGAACATATGAATGTGATACATCCTATGAATAATACCGCAAGTATGATATACAGAGTGGACAGCTTGAGGAATGCAAATGACACTCCAACCGCCAGTGCGTCTATGCTGGTTGCAACCGCCAGAAGGAACATGACCTTAAAGCTCATATCTGCATCTACTTCCTCTTCCTCACCAAACGACTCCTTGATCATGCTTCCGCCGATGAACAGGAGGAGCACAAATGCGATCCAGTGTGACCATTTGCTTACCAGATCTGCAAAAAAGCTTCCGAGGACATATCCTACCGTCGGCATAAGTGCCTGAAATCCTCCAAACCACGCACCTGCGATAAGCATGTGCTTCACCTTGATGTTGCGCAGGGACAACCCCTTACAGATAGACACGGCAAATGCATCCATTGAAAGACCAACTGCCAACAGGAATAACTCTGCAATACTCATAATTTTTCTCCTTGATATAGATTTGACGGATGCAGTCACAGACACATATAAAAAGAGACCTCCCGGGCAGCTAAAAGCTGTCCAGAAAGTCTCATCATCTACAGTAATACCAGATTCACGCCATCATCGACCGATGGCTGCCAATCATTATGTTGATATCACAACGCAAGCTCTGCGCTGACTACTCCCTTAATGAACGGTGATATTCTAGCATATTGATAAAATATTATCAAGTAGCATTTCCCTGTTATCGCATTATTGTCATTACAGATCTGTTCAGTCCTGCTTATCGATCTGAGTTGCGCTTGCCTCCTCAAGTGCCGGTGTTCCGCGCAGTTCTATGATAGGGCTTCCCTTGCCCTTTATATAATCACCTGTGATTGTCACCCTTCCTATGGTGTCATCCCTTGGGATCTGGTACATGATATCCAGCATGAATTTCTCTATGATGGCACGTAGAGCTCTGGCTCCCGTCTTCCTCTTGATCGCCTCCTCGGCTATCGCCTCGTATGCCGAATCGTCAAATCTAAGATCCACCTCATCCAGTGCAAGGAGCTTCTTATACTGCTTTAATATCGCATTCTTAGGCTCCTTGAGTATGCTCACGTACATATTCTTGTCCAACGCATCAAGTGTGAAGAGTACCGGAAGTCTTCCAAGGAACTCAGGTATCATGCCAAACTCACGGAGATCCTCGGTTGTAACCTGTCTCAGCAGATTCGGATCATCATCATATTTGTCCTTGAGTTCAGCCTTGAAGCCCATGGACGCCTGCCTGCTTATTCTCTGCTTTATAATCTCCTCTATATCAGGGAATGCTCCACCACATATAAAGAGGATGTTCCTTGTGTTGATCGTAGTCATAGGAACCATGGCATTCTTGCTTCCTGATCCCACAGGCACCTCGACATCCGCGCCCTCGAGGAGCTTCAGCAGTCCCTGCTGTACGGATTCACCGCTCACATCCCTGCTGTTGCTGTTCTGCTTCTTGGCGATCTTGTCTATCTCATCTATGAACACGATTCCTCTCTCTGCCTTCTCCACATCATTGTCGGCGGCGGCGAGAAGCTTTGACAGAACGCTCTCTACATCATCGCCTATATAACCGGCCTCTGTAAGAGTTGTCGCATCAGTTATTGCGAGAGGCACCTTGAGAAGTCTTGCTATGGTCTTGACTATATATGTCTTACCACAGCCTGTAGGTCCCACCATCAGCATGTTGGACTTCTCTATCTCTATATCATCCATGGTATCTGTGAGAACCCTCTTATAATGATTGTATACAGCCACGGATATAACCTTCTTGGCATATTCCTGTCCCACAACATACTCGTCCAGCATAGCCTTGATCTTATGAGGAGCCGGAATTGTCTTAAGCGTGAGTTCTTCCTCCTGCTTCTTTTCCTTTGGCGCCTTCTTCTTGACTTTCTGTGACTTTGGCACGTCATTCTGTGCCTTGAACTTGGACATATCTATATTGCCAAATGGCATATTTGTCAGATCTATGAACTGCATATTGCCAAGCCCCGGCATGTTGCCAAACCCGGAATTGTTGAAGCTGTCAAATGATCTCTGCATGCAGTCTGCACATATATTTATATCTCCAGGCATATGTATCAGCTTGCCGGCCACGCTCTCCGGTCTCCTGCACAGGTAGCAGTATTTCTCGTAATCGTCATCGTTGTCCTTATCATCCGATGCATGTCCATCGGTATCCACCGTATCCGGTGTCTTCTTATCTATATCATCATAATTCTCTGCCATATCTCATTTTCCTTTCCTGATTATACATATAGTCTCAGTCAGAAATATAATAACACACATATACCACATTTACCAACACCTGCAAATATGAAATTACTGTAAATTAACCGCTGGCACGCAGCGCCGCCCCGCTTCTGTCCTTAATATTATTAAGTCATTTGTCTGTTTTTTGTATTATTTTACCGCTGGCATCTTTCGAATCGTTTTAAAATTTCGGCATTTGCGAAGTGCTATGGAATTGGATTTTTCGCTATGCTATAATCATAAAAAATAAATCCAACGGGTAAAAGGAGGACTGTAATTATGAAGAAACTTGAAATCGTAGTTCGTTCAGAAAAGCTTGATGATGTAAAGTCAATACTTGATGAGTGTGAATCAACAGGTGCCATGGTATCAAACATCATGGGTTACGGTAATCAGAAGGGATATAAGACAACTTACAGAGGAAGCGAATATGTTGTAAACCTTATTCCAAAGGTAAAGATCGAGACCATAGCAGCAGACGATGTTGCGGACAAGATCATTTTCAAGGTTTGCGAGAGAATATCCACAGGTAAGATCGGTGATGGTAAGATCTTCGTATATGATGTGGCAGATGTCGTTCGTATCCGTACAGGCGAGCGTGGAGAGACAGCGCTCTAATAAGCACAGGTATCCAGTATCATTCCTTTTTCTAAATTGGCAGGCAGTGGCATTTGTCCACTGCCTGTTTTTTATCGTTCAGCTCTGTCTCCCAGTATCTTCAGCAGACTCCCCGGGGTCATCCCTGTATACCACTTAAACTCTCTCTGGAAATGCGCCTGGTCAGAATATCCCATGTCATCCATATAATCCGTGACATGTCCGCCCGGATGCTCCAGCATTTTTCTCACAGTCTCCCTGATCCTCACGATGCGGGCAAACCTCTTGGGGCTGACCCCCAGCTCCTCCACAAATCTCCTATGCACATGTCTAACGGTGCATCCCATCTGCTCAGCAAGCTCTAATATGCTTATCTTCCCTTTTGCCGCATATATGACATCCGCCTGTTTCACGATGTCCGAATCAGCCATGCCATTCCTCTGCCACAACGATCCGCATTTCTCTATATGCTCCGTGATCTCCTCTGTCGCACTCTCTATCGGATCTTCTGCACCATTTCCTGTAAATGCATGATCAGCCGTCAGCAGTTTTTCAAGCAGACGCATATCTTGGGTATCCAGAGTCTCCCTGCCAAATCCAAGATCCTGCTCCACAGATATGAAGCTGCAGCTCTCCTCAATGCAAACAGCCGCCTCCAGTTCACCCGGATACACCCTTTTGATGTGTCCATCCATACATATCACACATATCCCAGCATTCTCCTGTGGCACTATTCTCAGCCCACCCAAGCTGTAACCAGCTCTCACATACACAGACTTCTCATTCTTTTCTATTAAATTAGTATGTACTTCACTGCAAAAATTAACATTCAATAAAATCTGACTATCCATACGCCATCTCCGCATAACTTTATTTATCTTTACCGTATCTTTGCTTTATTATATTAAGTCCGCGCAAAATATAATAAGGTTTATCGTTCCACGTCCGATTTTTTCAATATTTTACCATATCTCAATACTATACTCAACCCAAGTTAGTAATTGAGGTGTGGCACTGAGATACTTATTATCAGTCATATCTCAGTGACGTACGATCAGATATAATGTGCACAAAGATGTGTTTTGTCAGGAGCATACCTGGCGGGACGCATCTTTTTTTATTATCTGATCACTTCCACAACTACAATGTATTAAAAGGAGGAATGATTATGGAAGACGTAAGCACAATTGTATTTGGAGTATGGTTCCTTGTCGGAGCCGCACTGGTATTCTGGATGCAGGCCGGATTTGCAATGGTTGAGGCCGGTTTCACAAGAGCCAAGAATGCCGGAAACATTATAATGAAGAATCTCATGGATTTCTGTCTCGGTACAGTTTCATTCATGATCCTCGGTTCATCACTTCTGCTCGGCAGCAGTGACTGGGCACTCGGAGGTTTCATCGGAAAACCATCATGGGATTTGTTCCTTCACTTTGAAAACTATGACTGGTCAAGCTTCGTATTCAACCTTGTGTTCTGTGCAACAGCAGCAACCATCGTGTCAGGAGCTATGGCAGAGAGAACAAAGTTCTCTGCATATTGTGTATACTCAGCTATCATCTCACTGCTGATATATCCTATTGAGGCTCACTGGATCTGGAATCCAGGTGGCTGGCTTGTAAAACTTGGCTTCCATGATTTTGCCGGTTCATGTGCCATCCATATGGTAGGTGGAATCTCAGCACTGATTGGTGCCGCATTACTTGGACCTCGTATCGGAAAGTTCAATAAGGATGAGAATGGCAAAGTAGTAAAGGTTCACACCTTCCCAGGTCATAACCTTCCACTCGGCGCACTCGGTGTATTCATCCTGTGGTTCGGCTGGTACGGATTCAATGGTGCAGCCGCAACATCTGTTGAGCAGTTAGGTTCTATCTTCCTCACTACTACTATCGCACCTGCACTTGCAACAGTTTCATGTATGATATTTACATGGCTCAAATATGGCAAGCCTGATGTGTCAATGTGTCTCAACGCTTCACTCGCTGGTCTCGTTGCCATCACAGCTCCTTGTGATACAGTCGATGCTTTCGGCTCAGCTATCATCGGTATCGTTGCCGGACTTCTCGTAGTATTCGGAGTATGGCTCTGTGACCACGCATTACATGTTGACGATCCTGTCGGTGCCGTAGCCGTACATGGTGTAAATGGTATCTGGGGAACAATCGCTGTAGGTCTCTTCTCCACAACAACTGTTCCTGGAAATGATACATTAAACGGTCTGTTCTACGGCGGTGGCATTCATCCACTTCTCATCCAGTTACTTGGATTTGCAGCAGTTGCAGCATGGACAGCAGTTACGATCACCATCGTATTCCTGATCATCAAGAAGACTATGGGACTTAGAGTATCTGAGGAGGAAGAGATCAAGGGACTTGATCCTACAGAGCATGGTCTTCCTACAGCATACGCAGATTTCCTGACAACAAAGTAATTCATAATATATAGTATTATCTGCAAGCAAAAAGCCTGTGGTATGAATCAAAGTTCATATCACAGGCTTTTTAATATATTCACATCCACATGCCATGTATAAGCAGTATATGCGGATTCTTCCTGTCTCCATACTCGTGTATTGTCATCTCTTACCCCCTGTAAAAGCATTAGTTAGATTGTCCTAACCTATGACATATTATCACAGAAAGGCACTTATATACAACACAATATTGCACAAAGAAAAAAGATCCCAGTCATTACGACCGGGATCCGTCTTAAAACAAACATCTATAGATTAAAGACTGTAAGAACCTGATTCTCCATCAGCTGTATAATATACCATGCCTGTTTCTGGCTGGTAGTATACGTTCAATTCCTTAACTGTCTTATTGCCAATAACTTCCTTCACCTTAGCAACGATTGCTGCCATCTTGATCTGACCGCCAGCGAACTCAACAAATACATTCTCTGTTGTCTTAGCTGGAGCTGCCTTCTTTGCTGTAGCCTTCTTTGCAGGTGCTGCTGCCTTTGTCTCTTCCTTCTTAGCTGGTGCTGTTTTCTTTGCAGGTGCTGCCTTTGGCTCTTCCTTAACTGGAGCTGCCTTCTTTGCAGGTGCTGCCTTTGTCTCTGTAGCTGCTGTCTTCTTTGCAGCTTCCTCTTTCTTAACTGCCTCAACCTTAGCAAGTGCTGCTGCAGGTGTTGCCTTTGTTACCTTCTTTGTCTCATCTGCCTTCTTTGCTGTAGCCATGATTCTTTCCTCCCAAATAAAAAGTATCTATGTAATCTTATGTATTTATTTTCAAGCTAGGTTGATATTACTCCATTTTTTATATTTTTTCAATATAACCAAATTCTTTTCTCCCTTTTGTATCGTTTTGGGAATTGATTTACAATAAATGGCAACACTTTACACAAAAAGGCGGTCACAGATCGTTGTAAATCCGTGACCGCTTTTGTCATTTTGTACAAATACACACACTAATTCGTGAGAATATTAACCACTTCACTCAATTTCATTCCGTTTGATCCCTTCAAAAGCACTATATCCTCAGGCTTCATGAGCGCCATAAGGTATATCGCGATCTCCTCCGTGTCAGTGAATGACACAGTCTTGGCATACTTCGTATCACAGGCATCCAGAGCTTCCTTGATCTTCTGGGCATGCTCTCCGATGACTATGACCTCATCTATCTTCTTATCTCTGAGATACTCTCCGACTTCATAGTGGTACTCATCGCTCTTCTCTCCGAGCTCAAGCATATCGCCGAGCACGATATACTTCTTGCCCTCGCACTTCATGTCACAGAGGACATCGGTGCTAGCCTTCATGGAATCAGGGCTTGCATTGTATGTATCGTCTATGATCGTGTATTTGCCAGGAAGCTTGATGACCTTCTGTCTGAGACCTCTGAAATTCTCAAATGCCTTCGACGACTTCTCATATGGAACTCCAAGCTGATGCGACACAGCCATGGCCACCAATGAATTGCGCACGTTGTGCAGTCCCATCACTCCTACCTTGACAGTTACAACGTCATCCCCATGTACCATATCGTATACAGAATATCCATCCTCCATGCGGATGTTAGTTGCTCTGAAGTCCATGCCCTCGCCGCAGCCATATGTGTATACCTTACATGGTATCTCATCCTTGACCGCATACAGCATAGGATCATCACCGTTGATATACAGTGTTCCATTCTCGCCCATGCCCTTGATGATGCTGAGCTTCTCCTTGCGGGTGTTCTCCAGTGAACCCATATATTCTATATGTGCAACGCCTATGGTCGTTATAACGCATATATCCGGCTGAGCTATATCAGTGAGGATGTCCATCTCACCCGGCTCGCCGATTCCAAGCTCAAGAACAGCCACATCGTACTCGTCTGTCATCCTTGACACCGTGATAGGCTCGCCATACACCGAATTATAATTGCCCTCTGTGTGGAAGCACTTCATTCCAGCACTGACAGCCGCTGTGATCATCTCTCTTGTCGTGGTCTTGCCCACGCTTCCTGTAACCGCCACAACAGGCATATCGTATCTGTTCCTTATATACTTTCCAATGGCCTGCAATGCCTTAACAGTATCATCCACCCTGATATACGCCTTGTCCGACACCACAACATTGTCATGCTCCGATGTGAGTGTGGCTGCTGCAGTCTGAAGTGCTGATTCTATAAATCTGTGTCCGTCGGTTCTTGTTCCTATGATTGGAACGAACAGATCGCCCTCCTTGGCCTCCTTAGAGTTTATACAGATGTCAGTGAGAACAGTGTTCTCATCTCCGCAGAGGAGTACGCCTCCTGTAGCTTCCAGAATATTTTTTACTGTTATATCTACCATCACTATCCCCTTTTTTTCATATTGATAAAATATATACAACCGGGCTTTACCGCCGCTCCGGCTTCATCAGGTGTCCATTATAGCACTGTATTATGCTTTTGTATATTTAAATCTCTTTACTTTTATAATCCCAGAACTGTTCAAGGATCCCGTCCACATTTTGCATGTTGCATATCACGCTGTCATTCCATTCCACAGGAAACAGCTCCGTGTAACGCCTGGTGGCAAATCTCTCGTCTATCAGAAGTATTATCCCCTGATCCGTCTCCGTCCTTATGACTCTTCCGGCAGCCTGAAATACCTTGTTTATTCCCGGGTACTGGTACGCATATCTGAATCCATTCCTGTCGGATGCAGCCTCTTTTTCGTCCGCCGCGGTTCTGCTGTCGAAGTAATCCATCATCAGCTTTCTCTCCGTGCACACCTGGGGAAGACCGGGTCCGACTATTATCGCTCCTATCAGCCTGTCACCAGTCAGATCGATTCCCTCGGAGAATATTCCGCCCATGATACACAGTGCCAGCACATTGTCCTTCTCCTCAAATGCCCTCAGAAAGCTCTCTCTGTCGCTCTCCGTCATGTATTGTTCCTGGGCTATAACTTCCACCCCAAGAGACTCTGGAAGCTCTTCAGTGAGCACATGCACCTTCTCCAGCATGGCATACGATGGAAAGAACACCATATAGTTGCCCGGTCTCGCACTTATCACGCGCTCTATATAGCTGTAAATGTTCCTGTACATCGCCTCATTACGGTTCGTGTATCTGGTCGTGACATCATTTGCTATCATTATCTTCCTGTTCTCCGCAGAAAATGGAGACGGGATGTATATTGCCCTGTCCTCCGGGCAGTCCGACAGCATCTCCATATAATATCTGACAGGAAGTATCGTAGCCGAGAAAAACACCGTGGCAAGCCCTTTGTCCAAGCAGTTTCTTATGTTAACTGCAGGCTTGACGCAGTACAGTCTCACCACAAATCTTCCGTCATCCCTTATCTCGTCATACACGACATAATTCTCATCCATCATCTCCGCAATGTTCAGAAATGAAGTGAGATTAAAATAAAAGTTCAGGACTTCCTTTCTCTCCGGGATCTGCCTGTGCTCCTCCAGAAAGAGCTGTATTGCTTCATGGAGGCTGAGCAATTTCAGGTGAAGAGGTGCTATGCTCGAGAGCACCCTGTATCCCTCCTCAGGAACCTCCTTCTTCATCGTAAGCAGCTCTCTGTTGCAGCTTCCTATATGTCTTGCCATACGGCCGCCATACTGGGCTGTGAGCTTCTTGAGCTCCAGAAAGTCCTCCTTCACAATCTCCGCACTGTACATGGACGAAGCCCTGTCCACAAGGTTGTGCGCCTCATCCACAAGGAATACATAATCTCCCGGCTTACCGCCCTCCGCCGCAAAGAACCTCTTGAGGCTCGCCCTCGGATCAAAGACATAGTTATAGTCACATATCACCATGTCAGCAAACAGACTCACATCAAGGCTCAACTCAAACGGACACACCCTGTGAGCCTGTGCGTACCGTATTACCACATCTCTGTCAACCACCGTCTCATGTAATACCACGTCGTACAGCGCATCATTTACCCTGTCAAAATGCCCCTCGGCATACGGACATACCGCAGGATTGCAATCCACCTGTTCCTGACAGCATATCTTCTCTTTTGCCGTGAGTATTACAGTCTTAAGCCTGAGACCTCTGTCCTCCAGCAGCTCCACCGCATTTCTCGACACAGTGTGGGCTATGGTCTTGGCTGTCAGATAGAATATTTTCGACACATGTCCCTGAACCATGGATTTTATGGACGGGTACACCGCCGCCATGGTCTTTCCGATTCCAGTTGGTGCCTGGACATACAGATGTTTTTCCTGCTCAATAGCCCTGTACACATACAGAGCCATCTCCTTCTGGCCCTTCCTGTACTCAAATGGGAACTCCATGTCCGAGATGGACTGATTTCTCATGAGCTGATGCTTTTCCACCAGATCAATCCATTTGCAAAGCTCCGCCATCATTGAGCTGAACCATTTCTCCAGATAGCCAAATGAATATCTCCGCCTGAAGAACTTCTCCTTCTCGCTGTCAAGGTTTACATAACTTATCCTTACATCTATCCAGCTATAATTATTCTCTTTTGAATATATATACGCATAGCACATCGCCTGGGCCACGTGGACGCGCTGCGGGCTCTCCATGTCATCGAGGTTCCTGTATATGCCCTTTATCTCATCTATAAGCACATCGCTGTCATGGAAGTCCACAGCATACCCCTCTGCCATGTCAAAGCCGTCGTCAATATCCCCGGACTCTTCCTGTTCGCCACCGCATCTGTCTATGATTCCATCAGCCCGGCCCTCCACAGTTATCAGATGTCCGCCAAGCTCCTCTGTATACCGGAGCGGCACCTCTGAATTATAATGAGACCCTGCCCTTTTCTGAAGCTTCCTGTGAATCCTGCTACCCGCATTCATCGCTTCTCTGGACAGAGTCCCACTACTGCTATCACTTATATCGCCACTGCGGAAGATGAATTCCACCAGGCTCCTAACTGATATTTTTATATTCATTATCTCTTATATACTATCTTCTCTGCGAGATCGTCCGCAGTCTGTCTGTCTATGAGTATCTCAACCAGCTTAAGTGCAAATTCTATGGCTGTTCCCACTCCTCTGCTGGTGATCACATTTCCGTCCACCACTACCGGCTCCGTGCTGTGGCGCTTCGCCATGAGCTGATCCTCACATCCCGGATAACATGTTGCATTCTTGTCCGCAAGCACGCCAAATGCGCCAAGTGCTGTAGGTCCCGCACAGATAGCAGCCACATAACCGCCTCTGTCATTCTGTGCCTTGACCATGGCCTGAACCTTTGAATTTGTCTTGAGGTTCGGAACCCCCGGAATACCTCCAGGAAGAACTACAAGATCGCACTGGTCATCGATCTCTGATAACTTCTCATCCATCGTGACCTCCATGCCGCGCGCTCCTGTCACTGTATCCTGATCGTCAGCCGACACCATCAGGCACTCAACTCCGGCTCTCCTCAAGAGATCCACCACCGTGAGAGCCTCTACCTCTTCATAACCTGTTGCAAATAAAACTCTTGCCTTCATCACTTTTCCTCCTTATTCGCACTCTTTACAAAACTGTCTATATCACGTCTGTCCATGCCGCTCAGGGCGCTGTTCTGATAGATACCGTCCTCAGTCACATCCCTGCCAAACCACGTTGGCGGCACAAATGTATTTGCAAATTTCTCCTCCGGGAATTCAACCTCAGCATAGGTGAGTCCGCCAAATATCCCGTCGAACACGTCCAGCTCGATCTTCAGTTCCCTGTCCACTTCACTGTCACCACAGGTTCCGTCTGTATCGGAAAGCGGTATTATATACCGGTCCTTCTCTATTATATTGCCGTCTGCCTTACATCTGAGATTCCTGTATTCATCCTCGTCCAGATCCATCTCGAATTCCTGCCTGCTGAGCAGTCCCTTGGATTTGACCGTGAGCACACGTCTGTCGTCCGTTCTCCTGATCCTTATGACCGGCTTCACGGACACATACATCTGTTCCATGTGCTTCACCTGATATTTTGTCAGATCGACAGGTATCTCATGTACAAGGTATTTTCTCTCTATCTCCATATATGCCTCCACCTATTCAAACCAAATGACCGCCTTATCAGAACACATCTCCCGGCGGTATATCTCCACTCACATAGCTTCCTATAGCTTTGTTCATAAATACCATGGACACGACAAGTGCGATGATCCATACAACAAACGAGGATAACAGATATCCAAGAGCAGTGTTGACCGACATTATGAACACCGCCAGAGTCTGTGCATAGACACATATCGTAAATACCTTGCCGTAGGACAGTCCCGTGTTGAGAATTCTTGCAAGTCTATTGCCCGCTATACTGAATATCAGCGCAAGGAGAAGCTGTCTGCCCGCCGATGCCACCATCACCGCAATGAACATGATCACCATGTACATATAAAATACCGGTGTCAGTACCGCCAGCTTGCTATTGTTGAAGCCATCCGGCAGGAACATGTATTTGAGCGGTGTCTCCATGTAATCATAGCCCTTGCCATCTGAGACCATTCCCATGACTATATTCTCACTTCCTATGGCGATGTACACTCCATCCGTTTCCATGGAGTCAAGGTTCACTGACGCATTCTCCGTGTTGATGTACAGAGTAGCATTTCCTATCTCAAGCTGCATATCATGTTCCATGTCGAGCTTATTGTCATGATATGTGAATGCCGGGATCTTATTTGTTATGAGATTCCTCAGACCTCCGACCTTGCCAACCCAGAATATGGCGTCTATTCCAAACTCTATAAATGCCAGTAAAAAGGATATGATCACCACAAACCACACAAGGCGTCCCGTCTTCAGCTTAACCAGTTGTTTGTAATTCTTCGGACTGCTGACCGCTATCGACAACTGATCGAGCAGCGTCACCTTCTTGTTCTCTTCCTGTTCTTCCATATAAATCTCCAACTCTAATAATTATTGACCGGCAAAATGAACCAGCTATTCCATCGGCTCTATGATCCCAAGCTTCACCATAGCCTTATATATTCCATCATTCTCCGCATCGTCTGTGACCATCATAACCTGTCTTTTGAGCTCCTCCGGCCCCTTCTCCATGATTATGCTGTTCGGACAATATAATAACATAGGTGCGTCATTGTTGCCATCACCAAATGCATATGCATTTTCAAGCGGAATATCAAAATAATCCAGAAGATACTGTATACCTGTCGCCTTACTAAATCCCTTGGGAACTATCTCGCAGAAATTTGAACCTCTGTCGATATAGTCAAAATGCTGTGATACATACGCGCGGAACTCAGGAACATTTTTATTGTCATCCGCGAACCAGCAGCAGAACTTGTCGAATTCAAAGTCATCCGAGTCCACATCCTCCCCAACAAATATTCCATTTGCCCGGAAGTATCTGACCATCTCTGCAAGGAGTTCATTTCCCATGTTCTGACCGTCCACGTACACCTTGTCTCTGTGCTCATACATTCCAAACATGTCATATCTGCGGCATGCATAAGCTATATCCCTGCACACATCCCTGCTGACATCATTGTGGAACAGCTCTTTGCCGTCATAGTAAATGGATGTTCCGCAGCCACACACAAAGCCATCAAAACCCGCAGCCTTGATCTCATCAGTGACATTACAGTAAACCCTGCCAGTGTTGATGAACACCAGATGTCCGTTGGCTCTCGCCTGCGCCAGCGCATGCCTTGCGCTGTCCGGGAAGTATCTCCTTCCGTCCTCGGTTATAAGCGTTCCGTCTATATCAAAGAACAATATCTTCCTGTCTGTGCTTTTCATATATTATATCCATCCTGTCATATATTTACAGGCACATGTATTATAACTACACGTGCCTGTATCTTCTGTACGCATTATATTTTCACTTGATAACCTGCGCATGCATCAGCATGCTTCATTATATCGCATTTTCTGCAGTCTGCATTACAACTGCTTCATGAGGTCGATCATCTCAAGAGCTCCCATAGCGCAGTCATAACCCTTGTTGCCGGCCTTTGTTCCTGCACGCTCGATGGCCTGCTCGATATTCTCTGTTGTAACAACTCCGAACATTACAGGTACACCTGTCTCAAGTGATACTGAGGCAACGCCCTTTGAAACCTCGTTGCACACATAATCATAGTGGCTTGTCGCACCACGGATAACAGCACCAAGACAGATAACAGCGTCATACTTGCCGCTTGCAGCCATCTTCTTTGCGATTACAGGGATCTCAAATGCACCCGGAACCCATGCAACTGTGATGTCGTCTGCATTCACATCATGACGGAGAAGCGCATCCTCTGCACCGCTGACGAGCTTTGAAACTATGAACTCATTGAATCTCGCTGCTACTATACCTATCTTTGCTCCATTTGCTACTAACTTTCCTTCTACCTTATTCATCTGATTTATCCTCCTTATGAAAAGTTAAACATCATTTAACATATGACCCATTTTCTCTTTTTTTGTCTTGAGATAAAATGCGTCAAACTTGGTTGGCTCTATCTCTATAGGAACTCTCTCCACGATCTCAAGATTGTAGCCTGCAAGGCCGTATACCTTGAGTGGATTGTTGGTGAGGAGTCTGATCTGTCTGATTCCGAGATCCACAAGTATCTGTGTTCCTATGGTGTAATCCCTTGCATCATCAGGGAAACCAAGCTTGAGGTTTGCCTCAACGGTGTCAAGCCCCTGATCCTGAAGCGCATATGCCTTGATCTTGTTGATAAGGCCGATTCCTCTGCCCTCCTGTCTCATGTACAGGAGCACGCCTCTGCCTTCCTTGGCAATGGCCTTCATGGCCGCATCGAGCTGCTGTCCGCAGTCACACTTCTGTGAGCCGAAGCAATCGCCTGTGAGGCACTCGCTGTGCACACGGCAGAGAACAGGCTTGCCGTCAGCTATATCACCCATTGTGAGTGCTACGTGATGTTCACCGTTCAGCTTGTTGATATATCCACAGATCGTAAACTCACCATACTTTGTTGGAAGCTTTGCCTTGGCTACGCACTCAACAAATACTTCATGCTCTTTTCTGTACTGCACAAGCTTCTCTATGGTCGATATCTTAAGGCCATGAACCTTTGCAAATTCCACAAGGTCATCCTTTCTCGCCATGGTTCCGTCATCCTTCATGATCTCACAGCACAGTCCGCAAGGCTTAAGTCCTGCAACCTTCATAAGATCAACCGTAGCCTCTGTGTGGCCGTTTCTCTCTATGACTCCGCCTGCAACTGCCTGAAGTGGGAACATATGTCCCGGCCTTCTGAAGTCATCCGGCTTTGCATTCTCATCCACAAATTTTCTGGCTGTGTAGCCTCTCTCCTCGGCTGAGATTCCGGTGGTTGTATCCACATGATCCACTGATACTGAAAATGCTGTGCAGTGGTTATCTGTATTGGTTATACACATCTGTGGGAGATTCAGCTTATCCGCATATGACGCATCCATAGGCATGCATATGAGACCTCTCGCCCACTTTGCCATGAAGTTGACATTCTCCGTTGTAGCAAATTCTGCTGCACAGATTACATCTCCCTCATTCTCTCTGTCCTCGTTGTCGAGCATGACAACCGGCTTTCCCGCCGCAAGATCTGCAGCGATCTCCTCTATCGAGTTGAATTCAAAACTCATCACTCTACCTCCTTAAAATATCTGTCTACATAAATCCATTTTCTGCCAGAAACTTCATATCAAGTCCTGATCTATCTGAAGCATTTCCATTTGAAAGCTTTTCATCTGTATCGTCACCTTTGTATGGCATAAGCAGTTTCTCAACATACTTTCCAACCACGTCATTTTCAAGGTTGACCACCTTGCCCGGCTTGCCATCCAGCAGCGTCGTCTCTCCCGCCGTGTGCGGAATGATCGACACCTTAAAGCATGTATCACCGACATACGCAACCGTAAGGCTTATACCGTCTATGGCTATTGAGCCCTTCTCAATGATGTATCTGAGTATCTTCGGAGAACAATCTATTGTCACCCACACTGCATTGTCCTCCCTTTTGAGCTCTCTGATCGTTCCGGTTCCATCTATATGTCCTGACACTATATGTCCGCCAAATCTTCCTCCGGCCGCCATGGCACGCTCAAGGTTCACCCTGCTGCCACCGGTAAGCTGTCCAAGTCCGCTTCGTCTCAAAGTCTCAGGCATGACATCCGCAGTAAAGATATTCCCCGATATGCCGGTTGCAGTAAGACACACACCGTTTACCGCTATACTGTCTCCAACCTGGCTTCCATGGAGAACCTTGTCTGCCTGCACCGTGATGCTGCAGGAGCTTACACCTTTATCTATCTTTCTTATAGTTCCTATCTCTTCTACTATTCCTGTGAACATGTATGACCTCTTTTCTATAAGTTCTTAAACCTTTTTGTATCTGAGCATCACATCTTCATCAAATCTTCTGACCTCGTCAAGTCCAAACATATGTGCATCCGCAGGCACATCAACACCCGTTCCGGATACCGGACTGTACTTGCCCTCGCCGCCAAATATCTTCGGGGCAATGAATACACATGCCTCATCCACAAGACCTTCAGACACCATGCTGTAGTTGAGCTCGCCGCCGCCCTCAAGCAGTATTCCGTCTATGCCTTTCCCGCCGAGGATCGTCATGAGCTGCCTTAGATCCACCTGTCCATCCACATCTTCGGTCTCTATGATGCTTACACCTTTATCCTTGAGTCTCTCACACTTTGCTGAGTCTGAAGCTCCCGCTGCCGTCGTGGCAACTATGGTCTCTATCTCCCCGGCTGTCTGTACGATCTGTGAATCCTCCGGAATCCTGAGCTTGCTGTCACAAACTATCCTGATCGGATTTCTGACATTATCAGTATCCCTGTCCGTGCTTTTCTCTATTCTGCATGTCAGCATCGGATCATCCGCAAGCACTGTTCCTATGCCCGCCATAATACCCTTATGTCTGTTTCTGAGTTCCATGACATACGCCCTTGATGCCTCACCGGTTATCCACTTGCTGGCCCCTGTGTGGGTAGCGATCCTGCCATCCATGGTCATGGCATATTTCATGGTCACATACGGCTGTTTATTTACTATATACTTAAAGAAAATACCGTTTATGGCATCGCACTCGGCTTTGAGGCAGTGTGTGTACACCTCTATCCCGGCATCACGCAGTCTCTTAAAACCTTTTCCTGCCACCATGGCATTCGGATCATCGGAACCACAGTAGACCTTTCTGATCTTGTGCTCTATGATCGCGTCCACACATGGAGGCTGCTTGCCAAAATGGCAGCACGGCTCAAGCGTCACATACATGACTGCGCCCTCGGCATCTGCCTGATCCTTAAGACTGGCAAATGCTGCGCGCTCAGCGTGGAGCTCTCCATATCTCACATGATATCCCTCTCCTATGATCCTGCCATCCTTCACTATGACAGCACCTACAAGCGGATTTGGATTCACTGCTCCAGTGCCGCGCCTTGCAAGCTCTATGGCACGTCTCATATATGACGGATCAAATTCATCATCTATATCATATTTTTCCATATGACCACCATCCTACTTAATACCTTTACAGACAGACTATCGGATATTGCTCATTCAAGCCTCCGAAGTATCTGTTCAAAACACAAGAAAAAACCCCGAAGATAACTTCGGGGTTTTCTCTTGTTCAGGTATCCATCACCGAAATCCATCACAACGGACTTCCATCAGATACCCTGTTCTGAATATATAATACTTCTCTCATCCAGACTATACTGTCGGTCCCGGAATCACACCGGATCATGCCTCATGGCTCACGGACTTAAGGTTTCCCTAACACCGTCGGTGGAGAATTGCACTCACCCCCGAAGATCTATCATCGTATGCAGTTGTCTCTTAAAAACGACTATATTGTATTCCATATGCCAACGGAATGCAACTGTTTTTTATGATGTATTTTACCGATAAATTTTAAAGCTGTGAATTGAACAGGCTCTTTATCTTGTAAATAATATCATCACTGTCCGCATTTATAGATGCCGCCTCATTTATTCCTGAGAGCTTTGTAAGCTCATCCGTGTCAGCATCTCCGCCGTAACCTATCGTGTATACAGGTATGTTCGACTGTCTGAGCGCACTTGTTATCTCATCCATGGAATATCCCACATTGGCATATCCATCGCTGAGAAGGAACAGCATACACTTTGCATCCGGGTGCTCTGCCTTTGCATCGGTTATCATCTTCATCGCAACCACAACGGCATCATACGAAGCCGTTCCGCCTGAAGCCATCAGATTGTTGACCGATCCCTGGAAATATGATCTCTGGTTCAGGTCAAACTGGGCGATCGGAACCTCCACTGTAACTGAGCTTGAGTAGCTGACAAGCCCAACATAATTGTTGTCATTGATATACTGCGCACCGTTTGTCAGACTGTTCTTGAGCTGGTTCATAGGATCTCCGTCCATGGAACCGCTGCAGTCCGCAACAAACACCGCGATGATGTCCTTGCCGTTATCCTTTGTCTTCTTGTATGTCTTGAGACCCTGTGTGACCTGTGCACCGGAAAATTCTTCCGTCGCAGTATAATCATCGTTGGCATTGAAGCCCTTCTTTGTCGCGATCGTCTGCATATCATCACTCTTGCAGTAATCCACAACGAGCTGTATGGCCTCAAGCTCTGATGCAGACTTTCCCGACTTATTACATATGTATACAGGATTGTCATGTCTCACGCCAAATGCAATGAAATCATACATTGACACGAGATTGCTGTCATTGATATATGCCTGATACTCTGACAGCATAGCATCGAGTGTTCCGTTTGATGCACTATCTCTCATCTGCTGTGTTGTATATGCAACGTATGGTATGTTTGAGTTAAACTTTGTAAAGTTATCTTCTCCGTCCTGAAGCAGCGTGAGCAGGAGGTTAAGTCCTGTGGCACTTGTCTGTGGGTTCGTGTATCCCATGGTGATCTTGTTGTCCTGAACGGCCTTTATGGCATCGGCAGCAGTAGTGTAACCGCTGTCCTTCTTCACAAGGATTCCCGCTGTATTTCCAACCAGTCTGTCCGCGTAAAGCTCAAGGCTGCCGCTGTTCGACATCGCATACTCTCCGAACAGGGTGTTGCTCGGGGTGTACAGATCCGGGAGATATTTGCCGGAAATGATATAGTCAGCGGCTGTACCGGATGGCACTGATCTCACGCTCATCGATACCGACTTGCCGTCCGCTGTCTTCACACCAGAACCGTTGAAGGAATTTGCAACATCTATAAGCCATGAGTCGTTGTCCTTTCCCGCCTTCTCACCTGATGTAAATATCTCTATATCTATGTCTCCATTGCCCTCAACTGCCAGTGGATATTTGTCTATCTCAGGCAGCTCCGCATACAGATCCGGAGTGTCCAGAGTGACCGTACCCTTTACAGGGGTCGCTTCATTTACATCGAGATCTGCATATAACTCATCAAGAGTCATATCCGATCTTGATGATCCTCCATTTCCACCGCCTGCTATATTGATAACCTTCCTGCCGACTATTCCGATAATGACCGCGATCATCGCAATTATCACCAGCACTCCGACTACCACTAATCCTTTTGTCCTCTTATCCATTTCTTCCTCCTTTTACATTCCCTGACTGTGGACATCCTGCCTCATGCCATTCATGCACTCTATGACATCATCCACATATTTCATATCCAGCGAGCTCAGGTTGGTGTCAATATCAACCATCTTCTCCACCAGAATATTGAACTTTCTCACCAGCTCGTCGCCCTGTCTGCACAGATTGTCGAGGTATACCGGCTGGGGTCTCGTGTAATAATCGTATGTCTGTATAAAGCCTATGGCACTGTCCATGTTGCTCTGTGCCTGCTGCTTTATATCCTCGTACAGATTGCGGACACCACTGCCCTCCTCCACATTCTCCTGGAAGTATTCCTCCCTGGACATTATGCTCTCATACTGTCTGTTGAGTCTCTCTATCTGTGCATCAAACAAATGTCCCCTGGCACTGTCCTTGAGCTTCTCCGTCGAGCGTCTTCCCTTGAGTATATGTACATTTGCTGTTATGGTGAATGTCAGCCACACTACACTGATCACAACACCTATAGCTATTCCCACCATACTATCAGCCAGCACAAACATTACTATTGCCAGTATGAACATTATCAAGCCTATGATATTGACCGCTATCAATCCCATCGTTTTTCCTCCTAAAGTCAATATATATCACACCGCATCTGCATGTTCATTGTCTCTCTGCAATACGCTGAGCCTTTGTTTTGCAGCATCGGTGACCGTAAGTCCCGAAAAGTCAGCAAATTCCTTCTTCTCATTTCTTATGAGCATGACCGCAAACTCCCTGTCCGTCTCCTCCGCGCAGGACAGCAGTTCATGGTAATCCACCGGCCTATCCTCATATATTCGAAGCGCAACAGCCTCCGGCACAACAATAAACGTCATGGACGTGTGCGTCTTATCCTCTATGTATATCTCCGCCTTGTCCGCAAATTTTGCAAATTCCTCCGCCTGAGTCTGAAAGCCTCCACTCTGAAGCTCCGCCAATATCCTGTCTCTGTCCTCCATGAGACTGTCGAGATACAGATAGCCCTTCAGCAGCAGGAGTCCCATAAGTCCATCTGACATATTGAAGTCAAGTATACAGCCATGTCCCTCGTCACTGTCCGTCAGTACATGACACACGCACTCCGCTATATCCTCATCGCTGAGTCCGCTGTATTTATACGCCTGCTCAATCCCATCATTTGTTATGAGCACGGTCTCTACATTTCCCCTTACAGACTTTTTCTTCCTGATGCTCTCAACAGGACGTGCAGCTATCTTGAACGCCTTCAGCGCATTTACAGCATCATCTATGCTCTTCTTCCCTGATATAGAGGTCTCAAACCGTCCCTGATCCGTAGCTGCCGCCTGCACATTCCTGTATATTCTTTGTACAGAGATCTTATTTCTCCTCATTATCGCACTTAAAATGTCAATATCTGACTTCTGACCGGCCAGATATCTCTGAAGCTCCGCTCTGAGCTTTCTCCTGAAATCAAGCTCGTACTCAGTGTTGGTTATATCCGTTCCTGAATACCACCGTTTCTCCAGATATTTGTAATTATCCGGATCCCTCAGTCTGTCCAGCGCACTGTTCTTCAGACTGTTCACACCTTCCTCATCGGTCTCCAGCTCACAGGCAAGTTCCGGCACACTGCATCTGTCATGTCTGTAGCCATAGAGCTTATCTATCACTATCTTCTCCCTGTAATTCAGTTTGTCTATGAGTTCATCGAACATCCGCCTGCACATACCATCCTGTGAATAGGACAGCGTATCCGCCTGCACCCCAAATACAGAACTGTACAGTGCTTCATACGGACTGATAACATCCAGCATATATTTATTATTTTCTTTTCTTAGAACATACGCCCTGTGCAATATCCCACACCTCATTCTATATAAGTTCTTAATCCAATATGCAAACTGGCATACATATCTGATATGCCCATCATCATTTTTACTTATATCTGAACTTAATCATTTTTATTATACATGTTTTGCCACAAATTAAAAACATAAAAGTGACGGGATATGGTATTTTATTATTTTATTAAGTGTTTATACAACTGTCTGTCCACCTGTGGTATAATGAATCGACAACAAACTGGGAGGATATCTATGATCAGATTTTTGCCGGATGAATACTATTCATCCACATACAAGATAGATTTCAAAAAGTATTACGACATGGGATACAGAGGTATACTGTTCGACATAGACAACACTCTTGTGAGACATAATGAGCCGGCCACATCCAGAGCGATCCAGCTCATGGAACAGCTCAAGGCCATGGGCTTCAAGGTATGTCTGGTATCCAACAACAAGGAGCCAAGGGTTGCCGCTTTCAACAAAAAGATGAAGGTGAATTACATATTCAAAGCCGGCAAACCATCGAAAAAGGGCTACATCCGTGCCATGAACGAGATAGGCTGCAACATAGACAACACGATCGCCGTGGGCGACCAGATCTACACTGACATCATCGGAAGTGCCAGCCTTGGCATACACACTATCCTTGTCAAGCCTATAGACACAAGCCACGAGGAGATACAGATCACCCTCAAGAGGATCATTGAAAAGCCGTTTATTTTCTACTTCAGGAAAAAGCATGGCATGGTAAGATAATTTCTGTTATTCATAACGCAACACAAAAGGCTGTATTCACATATCTGCCTGATATGTGAATACAGCCTTTTATTAAATATCTCAGTAACATATACGTTCTGTCATGATGTTACACATCTGTGTGATCCACAGAACGTATGTTAGTCGTTGTACACCTTCTTGAACTCTGTGTATCCCTCTGACTCCAGCATGTTTATCTGCTGCTTCATGTTCTTTCTCATCATCTGGATAGTCACTGTCTTACCTGCCTGGCGAAGTTCCTTTGCCTCCTTGAAGATCTCAAGCTTCTTGTCCAGTGTCACATCCTTGTGAATGAGGATAGCCACGTTGTCAGAATCTATCTTGTATCCATTCTCAAGCTTGTCCTTGAGGATGGTGATTATTCTCTCAAAACCTATTGAAAATCCTGTTGCAGGAACATCCTGTCCACAGAAGTTTCCAACCATCTTGTCATATCTTCCGCCGCCGGCGATGGAGAAGTTGTAGTCATCTATTGTAACCTCAAAAATAGGTCCTGTGTAATATCCCATACCTCTCACAAGAGTAGGGTCAAATACGATCTTTACGCCATCTGCAACCATGGTCTTTGCACTTGATATGATCTCGTCCATATTGGTTATAACCTTTGGATCAAGGCACTCAGCGTCTATGTCCCTACAGAACTCAGCGCAGCTCATATCTCCAAGGTTCTGGTATATCTCAAGATACTTGTCCACCATCTCTGCGTCGTATCCGTTCTCTGTGAGCTCTGCTCTTATGCCATCCAGACCTATCTTGTCATACTTGTCAAGGCTGATGAGTATTGAAGCAATGTCTTCCTCTGCAAATCCCGCATTCTTCGCAGCACCACGGAGTATCTGTCTGTCGTTGATGTGGATAGTAAAATCTGTTATTCCCACCTCAGAGAATATTCTTGAGAGCATATCGGATGTGGCTGCCACAAGCTCTATCTCCGCAAGGTTTGTATTATCACCAAGTATATCTATATCGCACTGGGTGAACATTCTGAATCGTCCCTTCTGTGGCTGATCCGCACGGAATACAGGTCCGGTCTGGAGTGCCTTGAATGGGCTTGGAAGCTGCTCCTTGTTGTTCGCATAATATCTTGAGAGTGGAAGTGTAAGATCGTATCTAAGTCCGCTGTCTGCCAACTCTCCCTTACCTGCATCGATGGCTCTCGCAAGGTCTGCGCCTCTCTTCATCACCTTGAAGATAAGCTTCTCATTGTCACCGCCCTGCTTGCTTGTAAGATTCTCTATATGTTCCATAACAGGAGTCTCTATCTGTGTAAATCCAAATCTGGAATAACTTGTCTTGATCATTGAAAGCACATGCTCTCTAAGCCTCATATCAGCCGGAAGCTGATCACACATACCTTTTACCGGTGTCTTGATGAATTTTGCCATTTCTTATCCTCCTGATCTTATATCTTTATTAAATCCAACCTATTCTAGCATATACAACTATATTTTTCCACCCTTAAAAAGAACACCGGAACAAACTTATAGTTTGTTCCGGTGCTTTTCACATAATATATTGATATTTTTAATTGTCATGTAATATCAGATTACTTGAGAAGATCATAGTTGAGCTTCTTAATAACAAGGAAGGCCTTGTTTCTGAGTTCCTCACCTGAGAATTCATCAAGCTGTACATTCATATCCCAGTTGTATTTCATGAGTGTATTCATAAGATCCTCAATGTAATCCTTTACATACTTGACGTTGCTCTCACTCTTATCCTTGAGCTGGACAACTATATTGTCTATAGCCTCGATGATTCCTGACTCCTGCTTCTCTAGTGCCTGTCCTGACTCATCGTTGAGCTCTATAACCTTACCTGTCTTGGTTATGATGACCTTCTTGTTAGGAGCTGCAGCAGCCTTGCTCTTCTTGTTGATCATATGGTTGATACACTTGATCAGACATGCTACAGAGTATGTCATCTCCTCGTTTGATGGCTTGTCTATTCCCCTGAGAGTGTGCTGATGGTACAGGTACTCTGACTTGCACAGCATCTCCTCAACAATAGCTACCTTACACAGTGATACCAGATCAGCCGGCATAGCCTGCTGCTTCTTACCGAAGAGACCACCGCCACCCTGCTCATTTTCCTCCTTATACTTCTCAGGAAGAGCTGTTCTGACATATGTCTCATGCAGGTACTTCTTGGCTGTGTTGATATCGTAGCTTGATGCAAGAACCATCTTCTTGGTACTGTTGAGTCCGTTAACGACCATATCCTCAGCAGCCATGAACAGAAGGATCTTCTGTCTATTGTCAAGCATTGAATAAACCTCTTTGTTCTTGTTGTTCTTCTCAACAATTGACTTCTTTCTGACATCAAATACCTTTACCTTCTCCTTTACACTGAAGAATGCCTTCAGCATTGAAGGATTGGCGTTCAGGAAGTTGCAGCACCATGTGAGCTCTATGTACTGATCCTCGATCTTGTTCGATACCTCATACAAGCTGTATCCCTCAAACAGTACATTGAGTGCCTTGGAGAGGATCTCCAGACTCTCATACTTCTCCTCATATGACTTCTGTGTTATATCAGAGTTAACATATGCCTTGATTCCACACTCTATGAAGAGCTTGTTGTACTCATATGCTCCCTCAGGAATGTTCTGACGTCCGCTGAGCTGTGCTCCTGAACCAAGTGTCTGAAGTACCTTCTTGACCTCCGGCTCATTCTCGATGGCCTGATATACCTTCTTGGTAAATGCGCAGGTCTCATTAAGCAGTGAATCTATCCTCTTGTTGTATACCTCCTGCTTGGAGATCTCTGAAGCCACCTTGCTGCTGAGGATCTTTGCTGCCTCTGTGCTTGTGACATTCTTGATGAGCTCCTTGAAGTTGGAGTATACTGACAGGTTATCTATAGGTATGTACTCTGCGTTCAGTCCGTAGAACTGGAATGCCTTCTCATACTGCTTGTTCGCAATGTAGATAGAGAAGAGATTGATAGATAACTGTATCTTGTAATCGTTAGGTGCATGTGCATCCTCGATGACGTAATCATAAAGTACCTCGAGGTTGTTGATATATGAATCAGATCCTATGTCTTTGGCTGAGATATCCATCTCCATAACCACATTGATCAAATCCAGGTATCCGAGCAGAGCCTTGTCAAAGTTCTTTGGTCTGTCATCATCCTCAAGTATCTGGTATGAAATGTTGATGAGAAGTGGAGCGATCTTATCCCCGATCAGTCTCATGCACTCTGGGATCTTCTCAAGCTGTAAGAGATACAGCAGCCATACACTGTAACGATAAACACCTGTAGCTGATACAGGCGCATCTATATCGGTAGGGTCAATATCACCATATACAAATCTGAATAAAGGCTCTATCCACTCTTCGATCGCATAGTGTCCGGTCGCCTTTATATTGAAGTCTACAAACTCTGCAAGCTCATACAGCTTTGTACACTGAGCACGAACCTCGTCATCCACTGTCATGGTCGACAGATCAAAATTAGAATCCTTCAGGCTGTCTATAACCAATGTATAGAATCCGTCCTCAACCTGATCATTCAGATAACGAATAAGTGTTCCTTTATTACTGGATGCCGCTATTGATAATGCGTTATCCCCTGCCTGTCCTATATTTGCTGGTAACATAATATGTCTACCTCCTTTTGTTTTCGTATGTCTGGCTTACGAATATTCTTGTATTATTCCCCTCAAATCACTACTCCAAATATAACATATTTGGTAAAATCATTCAACAAAGTTTTTGGTTATTACTGATAACTGTCATTGTGCATAATTACCCAAAAATTATAGCACTAAAAAAATCGCATTTTTTGTGCATTTTTACTGTTATGCCAGATAATGCCATTTTTCAGCATCAGTCGAGTCCTGCCATGTGAAGTATCGCCATGGCATTTGTCGTGGTACACCTGCCATCCTTCTTCTTATAGTCGAATTTCAACTGGTCTCCCTCGTAATATTCCTCGAAATGATAGTTCGCAGCAGGTGTTCCGTCCTCCGCCTTGAGATCACACAGCTCAAAATCGTGTGTCGATACCAGTGTCATTGAACCCGCTCCCGCAAGCTTTCTGATGACCTGTGTTGCTCCCACTATTCTGTCAGCAGAATTTGTTCCCTTGAATATCTCATCTATAAGACAGAGCATAGGTCTGTTCTCTTTTCTGTACTCAACCATCGTCTTTATCCTGAGTATCTCTGCATAGAACGTTGATATTCCATTGCTGACATCATCGGTCACCCTCATGGATGTGAATATCTTCATCCTGTCAGCCTCCATATAGCCCGCACACACTGGAGCGCCCGCATATGCAAGCACCAGATTTATACCCAGTGTTCTGAGGAAAGTCGTCTTTCCGGACATATTACTTCCGGTTATTATCGTGGCACCGCCCTTGAAGTCCGCATCATTTGCCACGACTGTATCAGGGCTTATCAGAGGATGTCTCATATCCCTGGCGGTGACATGCACTCTGGCATTTGCGCCGACCTGTGGATAGCTCACTTCCCTCGTTCTTGAAAGGACAGCAAATGACATGAGTTCCTCCATATCAGAGACAGCCTTTATCCAGCCCTCAACGCTCTGTCCATTCTTCTGTTTCCATTTGTCCATCATCCTGCCTATGTGGAAGTCCCACATTATAAGTCCACACAGTATCTGATGAACTATAGGATTGTATCTGATATTGAACGCCGCACTTATCGTCCTCAGTTTTCTTATAGCCGCCAGGGCACCAGAGTCATTTGACAGATGCGACTTGATATCATTTAAAAGTTCACTGTCGAAATTCTCCCTGGAGATCAGCTCGAACATTCTTATATAGTCCTCTATCACATAGCCAAATGAGATCATCGGCATGACAGCCTGACCCGCAACTCCGCCAAAAAGCCAGGAGAACAAAAGCACAACAAAGAATGAGACAAGCGTCCAGCCTATGTTTATCTCACCCATTATTCCAAGCATAAATGCCACCAGTGTTATCGCCGGCAGTAAAAATCTCAATATATTGAACACCGCAGGTATATGGTCATCGCCATTGCAGTATGCCACAAATTCATCCGCGGTATATTTCTTCTTTTTGCCCATTCCGGTCTTCACACCGAGGGTCTCAAAATCCATCGAGAACTCTCTCTTTGAAGTGAGCTCTTTTATCGCCTCCTGGCGCTTCTCTATGTCTGCTATATCGTACTTCGGATCGCGTATACTCTCGGCGAGAGCCCTTTTTCCCTCCTCGGTTCCCGCAACACAGATAAACTGATACAGAGAGCTCTGTCCAAGAAGGTCCATATCCCTTGCAACCAGATCGTCATCGCCGAGATACTGCGCACCGTTGTCCTCAAACTTCTTCCAGCCGTCGCCGAATCTCTCTATATACCTCCTGAGCACCTCCGACTTGGCTTTCTTATATTCCAGCTCCTCACTAAGCTTTCCGTGGATAAACACCATTGCGACAAATGCCACAGCGGCTATTATTCCCAGGATCAGCACTGTCACTCTGTTGTCATATATGCCTATTATCAGCCCTGCCAGAGCTGCAAGGAACATCACAAATCTAACCCCTGAATACGTTGCAGACTTCCCCTCAAGCGCCTTGATGTCCTTCTCCAAAATGTCCCTTTCGTCCTTGTATTCGTTCATGTTATCGTCCTTTCATAAAAAACAATATATTTACTTTTTGTCCGGCTTGTCCTTCTTCTTATATGACATCACACCATCCTCTGATACATCTATCATGTCCGGCTTGACAACGAGCACGATACCCATTACCCCAAATACCACACACAGCACGATGCATATTATTCCGATCACCTTATATGATGTAAATGCGAGCATTCCAACTCCCACTGCCAGTGTGAGTGCCGCACATAGAAAATAGTTTTTCTGAAGTGCCTTTATCGCCTGTTCTTCTTTGTTGTAATCCTGTCCACTATTATTCATGTTCCATTTTACCTCCACATATCCATTCCATTATAGATGAATATATCATACACGGTATATCATTCGCAAATATTAATTCCTGTGAATCAATCCACCACACTTATTGCATTTGACACGAATACATATTAAAATAAATGGACAGGTTATATTCTATGGGAAGGAGATTTTTATCATGAACAAATTGGCAAAAATGGCGCTCACTCTTGCCGCTGCAGGAAGTGTCTGCTACTTATTCAAAGACAAGATCAAGACAACGAAAGCTTACCAGACAGTTGAGAACAATGATACTGTAAAGAAGGCAAAAGCCACAGCTACAGATACTTACCACAAAGTAAAGGACTCCGAGACAGTCAAAAAGATCAAGGACTCTGAAACATACCACAAGGTAAAGGACTCTGAGACAGTCCAAAAGGCAAAGGATACGATCAAGGATACCTACAATAAAGTAAAAGATTCCGAGACAGTCCAGAAAGCAAAGAATACAGTATCCGACACATATGACAAGCTCAAGGACAAGGTTAAGGAAAAAGCTGCTTCCACCGAAGATGGCGACCGTGAATATTTCACACTTCACGAAGACACCACCGGAGCAGAAGAAACCACATCCGAAGAAGCCGCAACCGAGGATGTTGTAACCCCGGAAGCCACAGCGGATATTCCGGATGAGACAACCGCAAAGGCCGTAACCGAGACCGTAGCTGAGGCTGAGGATGTTCTCGCCGAGGCAACTGGTGCCGTTGCAAATGCCGCTGCTGCTGAGACATCAGAGGTAATCGGCGATGAGTACATGGGACTTTCAGATGTATCTGAGGATCCATCAGTGCTCTCCGATCAGGACAAGCTTGACGTATAGTCTGCACAGTACAATAGGCAAAACAAAAACAGTATGTGCGATCCGTTTGATAACGAACCGCATATACTGTTTTATTTTTTCCCTGAATCTCTCAGATATGACAATGCTTCATCTATGGCAGCCTCCGTCTTGAAGTCCTGCTCATATGTCACGCCATCCACATCCACCATGAGTAGTTTGTATATCTTTTTGTCTGCCGGCCCTATATTCGCCGATGTTCTGAGCTTCTTGAACGTCTCTATGGTGCTGAGTTCCACCACATCCGTATGCCAGGTTCCGTGATATACCAGATATTTGTCTGTTATGGCTATACCATCCTGATCATAGTAGAGATTGTATCTGAGCTGTTCATCTATATCCCTGACAGTATTTCTGTCTGCCTTTCCGCCCGATACGACCTGCATTCCTGACACCTTCCATGGACAGCACACACTGTATATACATCTGACTATATTATATAACGCCCACAGAGCCGTCAGCACAAGAACCAGCAGCATCATATTATAATAGATCCTCGGAAAATCCACCTCACTTATTATGAGTGGATATACCTTGCTCTCAAGCTGCTGGGATGGTATCCCCATGTCCTGTGCAAGGCCATCAACTATCGATGTATACACATCATCCGCAGAGACTACTCTGCCTCTCAGCGTATAATTCAGCAGTACATCTTCGTTACTCCTGATGAGCAGGATGGCATATCTGCCATCCTGCTGACAGTAGTAGTACCTGCCCTGCCTCTCAGAATCCACATAATAATCGTATCCTATATAATCCGCCCGATCCACGGTTATCGTCACATCCCTGTCGTTCGGATTCGCCCTGGATTCCACATCAGCTATACTTCTGTATGTCCTGCTCCTTATCCTGTCCGGCAGACTGAAATGCCACGCCATGATGATCATGCATCCCACCATGATCAGTGATAGAATGATCCCGGGTATTCTGTTTTTTAGAATATAACTTTCAAACTTCCTGTTCTTCATAATATGTCTTTCCCGCGTACGGTCAGATTTTTAGAAATGGCTTCCGCCACCGCCATGACCACCGCCACCGCCTGATCCACCAGAATCTCCTGAGCTGCTCTGGATAGTCACGCTGGTTACTTCCTTACGTATAAATATATCTCTTCTGTCAAGCTCCTTGGCATTTCCATCGCTGTATGTAGAAGCTGTTGTGGTATCTTTTCCTGCTTTCTTCGACAGATTCACGATGCAGAATGCGATGGCTGCTCCCAGAGATACAAGGAAGCATATAAATGGTGACAGGAACTTTAATCCTCCTGTGCTGCTCTTCATAGCCGTCTCTGTTCTTGACATCATTCTCTCAAATGCTCCAAGAGTATCCGATCTGAGTATCTTTCCACCGTATTCCGTTATGGATGTCGCCTTGGAATCACTTATTCTCTTCTTCGCCTTGCCGGCTGTGCACAGATAAACATATCCGTCGTTCTCCTGCCAGTTGGCAACTATAACTACGCTTGTGCTGGCATCCCTGCCGTCAAGATATGTTCCTGCAGGCCACTCTTCCCAGCCGAATCTGTAATAATCACAGATCTTCTCTGCTATATCCTTTGTGTTAGACTCTATGTCATATGAAACTGCATCGGCATCATATTCTGACAGATCTGTGTACTGATCCATGGTAACGACAACAAAGTCCATACCCACTTTATCTTCCAATTCTGCTATCTCCCCGCGGAGAGTCTCCTCCTCCGAATCAGACAGCTTATCTGCATAGTCAAACACTCTCTCATTTGTCTTACATTCTGTATTATTTCTGGCGTCATGCTTGAGATTGGCATTTGATTTCACAAAGTATCCTATAAAGAACACTATTCCAAGTCCAAGTACCACGAGCATTGCCACGATAAATTTCTTTACTGCATTCATTTACAACACCCCCAATAACATAGACAAGCCATCAAGCAATACAAATGCTGCGCCAAACAAAAGTGCGGTAAGTCCAACTGCCTTACTCATGCTCTTCGGCTCTGTTCCAACACATTTTCCAGTCTGTCCGTTGACATAGAACTTATAGTTTTTGCCCTGGAAACGGTACTCATATACCCACACCGGCATGAGTCCGAACTTTGTTCCCGTGAGTCTGTTGTTGTTTCTGAATCTCTCATTTGTAAGTGATGAATATCCGGTTGTGGTGCTTCTCACCCAATCTCTGTTTGCCTTCTCCGCCTTTGCCTGAGCCCTCGGCTCCACCTCATTCGGCGGCATATTGTAAGTCTCCGCATCGAATCCCGAGAGGTACTTGTTGTCATGCTGCATGAGCTCTTTGTAGTTGTACGGCTCCATGAGATCCATGATTCCATCCTCCATGGCTATGGATGCATCAACCGGTATGCCCTCATAATTCACATGCAGGCTTCTTCCGACATCAAAATATGAAGTCTCTGTATATCTCTTGTCTCCAGACGTCCATGATCTGACCTTTGTTCCTATGGCCTCATAAGCCACATCCGAATCATAATCGTACATCCAGAATGGGACATACACTCCCTTAAGCGCCTCAAGCGTCTTCTGTGAAAGGAATGTTCCCGGTATAAATAGCTTTTTACCAAATTCATTCCTCAGCTTCTCCTCAGCCTCATGCTTTGATATCTTAAAAGGAAGTATCACATCAGCCCCATACGGATAATTTACTTTGTCATCCCTGAGCAGATATGTTCCACATGAAGGACATCTTCCCGCAGACTGATACTCCGTGTAAGGTATCTGTGAACCACAGTTTATACATATTACAGGCTCCTGTGATGGAACCAGTTCCTGACAGTCGCTTCCCCCGCAACTAAGGCAGACCATCTTTTTCTTCGCAGGGTCGTACACTACGTTACCCCCGCAATTCACACAACGATATAGCAAGTTATCTTCCCCCTGTCCTTTTTTATCGTTTTCCTTCCAAACTTCCTACGCTGATTCTCAGCGTACCTGCGCTTATTATAGCATAGTAAATCTGTTTTTAGAACATCGAATTGGATGCCTTAAGGCGGCTTTATAACACATTTTAGATATCTTAAATGAAACAAAATATTTTTTGAACAAATGTGTAACACATCATGTTCATGCGAATATGTTAAACCATGAACAAAATAATGGAGGCTTACCATGAGTGATTTATCAGCAACACAGTGTGCCTGTGGCGGTTGTGGCTGTGGCGGCAGAAATGGACTTTCTTGCGGAGGTTCATGTGGATGCAACAGTTGCACTCTGATCATCATCCTTCTCCTCTGCTGCGGTGGCTGCGGCGGCGATGGTTTCGGTTTTAACAGCGGTTGTGGCAATGACAATAGCTGCATCTGGATCATCCTTCTCTTATTCTGCTGCGGTGGCTGTGGCAATAACAACGGATGTGGCTGCGGTGGCTGCGGCGGCAATGATTGCGGCTGCTGCTAACAGCGGATTCACCATTATCCATAAACGGGATATCGGGCAGAAAGGCTGTCCGGTATCCACAGAAAGTGGCCAGCAGAAGCAATTCTGCTGGTATTTTTTTTACTAAAAATCAATAGAATATAGTATAGCTGTCTTACCAAGTGATCACTGCATGAAACGGAGCTTCATATGTTTAATGGCAACTTCCATCATCCACTGGACAACTTAATAAAAGATGACCGCCTGTTCATAATGGAGGCAATTCTCCCATTTGTGGATGACCGTATGAAAGCTCCTCTGGCAATGTACATAAAGATCATGGAACTTCAGACCATATTGAATGCTCTGCGCGATACAAATTATGTAAACTCCTGTGGACTCCACAAAGATATAAACAATCAGGATGATATACTGTCATCCCTTGCCGGGTGTGGATTTCCCGATATCAGGGACCAGTTTGCCAGCATGAAAAAAGCCATAGATATGATGAAGACCATGGAAGCCATGAACACACAGCAATCCACGGATTCTCTGTACCGGCACTATCAAAGCAGAACTGCCTCTGAAACAGAGGGCGAAGAAAACTACGACAACACTGAATCCCAGTCATCCCAGGATATATACAGCTCCGTCAAAGACCTGTTTGAAAAATATGATATGGAGGGATATTAAACATGAATCTTCAAAATGACCCAAGACTAAAAAACATGCATCCGCTAAAAAGGGAAATTCTTCTCAGATTATCCAACTCCCAGTCCACCATGACTCCGGAGCAGATGCTCCCCCAGCTAATGGAGATCAACAAAGAACTGCAAAAAAGGGATCTCTCCTTCAGCAGATCCGAGTCCGAGATCGTTCTGGATGTTCTGAGCGAAGGCATGTCTCCACAGGAAAAACAAAAGATAAATATGATAAAGTCCATGCTGTAAAAAATGCATTTCACTGAATGTAACACAATTTAATTTTTGTGGCTATCAGCTATAGTTTTACATTTTTGTACCTGATAGTTTCTGGCTGGCGATACCGTTATTGACAGATACTATTTGCATAAAATGTAGCTGATAGATATTGTTTCAGCAAGATGGAGGTTATTGTGATAGATATCTTTGACTTGGGATTGCGGATAAGAAATGTGAGAAAGGCTCATAATCTCACTCAGGAACAGCTTGCCGAGAAAATAAAAGTGTCTCCTCATTATGTGTATGAGCTGGAACATGGATATAAAAGTATGAGTATATATACTCTTGCCAATATCGCAACTGTTCTTGATGCGCCACTGGATTTTCTGGTGTTCGGAAAGGAACCGGCCACCACCCCCGAGAACAAGGATTATATCACTCATGACGATCTTGACAGACTGGTGGAATCGATACCGCTGTACAAACGTGACAGTGCATACAGCGCACTCAAGAATCTGCTGCCTTATCTGAAATAAATGATAATCCGATATATATTTAACATCAAGAAAGCCACATGGATTTTTCTCCATGTGGCTTTCTCATGTTTATAGTTTTTTATTTCATAACAATATTCACAATACGTCCAGGAACATAGATCTCCTTGATAACGTTACCTGTGAGCTTGTCGGCGATCACTTCCTTAGCCTTTGCGATAACCTCATCCTTTGGATCCTCCTTGCCGATCGCAAGTGTTGCCTTAGTCTTACCGTTGATCTGTACAGCGATCTCTACTGTTGACTCTACTGTCTTTGCCTCATCGAACTCTGGCCATGTCTGCTGATATACATATCCGCCATAGTTCTTTACTGACCACAGCTCCTCTGTGATATGAGGTGCAACAGGGTTTAACAGGATGAGCAGTGTCTTGAACTCATCTGCTGTAACGCTTCCCTTCTTGTAGAAGTCGTTGAGAAGTGCCATCATGGCTGCGATAGCTGTGTTGTACTTCAGGTTCTCGAAGTCATTTGAAACCTTCTTGATAACCTGGTGCATCTTGGTCTCCATATCCTTGGAGTAGCCCTTCTCGTCTGTCACACTGTCCTGAAGCTTCCATACTCTGTCGAGGAATCTTCTACATCCCTTGACACCATCCTCTGACCATGAAGCTGCAAGGTCAAATGCTCCGATGAACATCTCGTAAGTACGAAGTGTATCTGCACCATATACATCTACGATGTCGTCAGGATTTACAACGTTGCCTCTTGACTTACTCATCTTCTCGCCGTTCTCACCGAGGATCATACCATGTGATGTTCTCTTCTGGTATGGCTCTGGTGTAGGAACTACGCCCTGATCGTACAGGAACTTGTGCCAGAATCTTGAATACAGAAGGTGGAGTGTTGTATGCTCCATTCCTCCGTTGTACCAGTCAACAGGAAGCCAGTACTTGAGTGCCTCCTTGCTTGCAAGAGCCTCTGTGTTGTGAGGATCTGTATATCTGAGGAAATACCATGATGATCCAGCCCACTGTGGCATAGTATCCGTCTCTCTCTTTGCAGGGCCGCCACAGCATGGACATGTGGTGTTTACCCAGTCTGTCATAGCTGCAAGTGGTGACTCACCATTGTCTGTCGGCATGTAACTGTCAACCTCCGGAAGGAGAAGTGGAAGCTGGCTCTCGTCGATTGGAACATAACCACACTTATCGCAGTGAACGATAGGAATTGGCTCGCCCCAGTATCTCTGACGTGAGAATACCCAGTCACGGAGCTTGTAGTTGGTCTTTGCCTGACCGATACCCTTCTCCTCAAGGAACTTGATCATCTTCTCCTTTGCATCCTTTACCTCAAGGCCGTTGAGGAAATCTGAGTTGATGAGCACTCCTGTTGCCACGTCTGTAAATGCAGCCTCATTTATATCTACTTCCTCGCCATCCTTTGCAACAACCTGGATGAGTGGAAGTCCGAACTTCTTTGCAAATTCCCAGTCTCTGTCATCATGTGCAGGAACCGCCATGATAGCACCCGTTCCGTAGCTCATGAGTACATAGTCTGATACGTATATAGGAATCTCCTTGCCATTTACAGGGTTGATGGCTGTGAGTCCGTCTATGCATACACCAGTCTTATCCTTTGCAAGCTCTGAACGCTCAAAGTCGCTCTTCTTCGCTGCCTGCTCACGGTATGCCTCGATGTCTGACCAGTTGCTGATCTCGTCCTTGTACTTGTCAAGGATTGGATGCTCTGGTGAAACAACCATGTATGTTACTCCGAATAATGTATCGCATCTTGTTGTATATATGCGGAGCTTGTCCTCTTTGCCCTTTACTGAGAAATCTACCTCAGCTCCTGTTGATCGTCCGATCCAGTTCTTCTGTGAAACCTTTACACGCTCGATGTAATCCACGCCGTCAAGTCCTTCAATGAGCTTGTCTGCGTAATCTGTAATCTTGAGCATCCACTCAGACTTAACCTTGCGGACAACCTCACTGCCACAACGCTCACATACGCCGTTGACAACTTCCTCATTTGCAAGGCCGACCTTACATGATGTACACCAGTTGATAGGCATCTCCTTCTTGTATGCGAGACCAGCCTTGAAGAGTTTGAGGAATATCCACTGTGTCCACTTGTAGTACTCAGGATCTGTCGTGTTGATCTCTCTGTCCCAGTCAAATGAATATCCAAGTGAGTGGAGCTGTTTCTTGAATCTTGCAACATTGGTCTTGGTTACTTCCTTTGGATGGATCTTGTTCTTGATCGCATAGTTCTCTGTAGGGAGACCAAATGCATCCCAGCCCATTGGATACAGAACGTTGTAGCCCTGCATTCTTCTCTTTCTTGCCACTATATCCAGCGCTGTGTATGGTCTTGGGTGACCTACGTGAAGTCCCTGTCCTGATGGGTATGGGAATTCAACTAACGCATAATACTTTGGTTTTGAATAATCATCTGTAGCAGCAAATGCCTTGTTGTCATCCCAGACCTTCTGCCACTTTCCTTCAACGACTTTGTGGTTGTATGTCTCAGCCATTTTTGAAAATGCCTCCTTGAAATTTATCTTTTCAGGCTTTATAACGCTTTTTCGCCCGATTCCTCTCTAATCTTAACTATATTAGCATATATGCTGTGTTTTTCAAACTGTTTTTTGGTATAAGCAGCCCGGCTTATTCAAACACTTTCTTGATACTGTCATAATGAAGAAAGATTCCCTGCTCTGCATATTCTTTTATCTCATCCAGCGTTGCCAGTTTAAAACCATCGGTCTCCGCCTCCTGAGGCCTGATATCTATTTCCGAAAAATCTCCAGTAAACTTATAGACATCCACAAAGTAGTTGTCCTTCTCATCCGGGTTATCTCTCCTATATGTAAACTGCAAGCCTCCATCGAAATCACTTACGTCTATGCCTGTCTCCTCTATCACCTCTCGTCTGACAGCCTCTATGGATGACTCTCCTGCCTGCACTCCGCCGCCGGATACCTCCCACCAGCCTGCTGCCCACGCCTTTGTCATGACACGCTTGGTTATCAGATACTTTCCCTCTCTGTTCTGGAGCACACCGAGCACTGTGAGGTGATAATCCCCCGGCTGCATATTCCAGTCATTTCTCTTCATAGTGCGTCCTGTAGGCTGCTTGTTCACATCGTAAATATCCCAGTATTCCATCTCTGCTTGTCCTCTTTCTGATTTTTATATTTGTTCTGCCCAGTAACATAATAAATGCTATTTTAAGTTTCTTCAACAATCATTCGAATTTTATGCATAATTATTTATTGCAGTTTACTATAAAACTTAAGCTGTGGTACAATTCAAACTGTTATCAAGAGATTTGACCAGCGCAGGCTGAAGGAGGAAGCATGAACGCTTATGAGGTATTTGCCAGTGTCTATGATGAACTGATGGACAACATTCCATATGATGACTGGTGCACATATATAATAGAAGTTTTGAGAAAATACGGAGTGGACGAAGGGCTCATATGTGAGCTTGGATGTGGCACCGGAGAGATAACGGAAAGGCTGGCGGACGCAGGATATGACATGATCGGTATCGACAATTCATATGAGATGCTTGAGGTGGCAAATGAGAAAAAGCTGGATACAGGACATGAATCCATCTTATATCTCATGCAGGACATGAGGGAGTTTGAGCTCTTCGGCACGGTGAATGCCATCGTGTGCGTGTGCGACAGCATCAACTATCTTACGGAGCTTGCCGACATAACCCACGTATTCAGGCTGGCAAATAACTATCTCGAATCAAAGGGCATATTTATCTGCGACTTCAAGACCCGCCACTATTTCAAGGATGTGGTTGCCGACAGCACCATAGCCGAGGACAGGGACGACGTGAGCTTTATCTGGGATAACTACTACGATACGGAAACCGATATAAATGAGCTGGCTCTCAGCCTGTTTCTCCCAGAATACCCAGAATCAGGCATTGAGCCGGATGATGAGTGTCCTCTATACAGGAAGTATCAGGAATTTCATTATCAGCGAGGCCTGACCCTTGATGACATGAGGAAATGCGTTGCTGACTCAGGCATGGAGCTCGTCGCCATGTACGATGCATTTACATGGCAGCCAGCCACAGATTCCAGTGAAAGGGTATACGTGATTGCAAGGGAGACACACCAAGATAACAAACACTATGAATAGGCTTGTCTTATCATCATTCATAATATAAAATGGTGAAGATTGTCCAATATATCATTATTATAATGCGATTATATATAGAGATAACCGGACAGATTTCAAAATGTAACAAAACTAATCAACATAGAATAGCGAGGTATACAACATGAGCGATCATATAATAAGAGGTATGGCGGCGAACAATCAGGTAAGATTCTTCGCCGGAACAACAAGAGATATCGTGGAGACTGCAAGATCTATCCACAACACAAGCCCTGTGGCTACAGCCGCACTTGGAAGACTGCTCACAGCAGGAGCACTTATGGGAGCACAGTGCAAGAACGAGTCCGACGTACTCACACTGCAGATCCAGTGCAACGGACCGATCGGAGGACTTACCGTAACTGCAGACGCACATTCAAGAGTCAAGGGATATGTCAACAATCCAAACGTTATCCTTCACGCAAATGACAAGGGTAAGCTGGATGTTGCCAAGGCTCTTGATCTTGGTGTACTTTCAGTTATCAAGGATATCGGTCTCAAGGAGCCTTATGTCGGTCAGACACAGCTCGTGTCCGGTGAGATCGCCGAAGATCTTACTTATTACTTTGCGACATCTGAGCAGATTCCTACATCTGTTGCCCTTGGTGTTCTCATGGAGAAGGACAACACCGTCAAACAGGCAGGCGGCTTCATCATCCAGCTCATGCCATTTGCATCGGATGAGCTCATCGATGTCCTTGAGAAGAGACTTAACGAGTTCTCTTCTATCACCAGTCTCCTCGATGCGGGCAAGACTCCTCTTGACATCATCAAGGATGTATTTGAAGGATATGACGTTGTAGTGACCGATGAGTTGCCTACCGAGTGGCACTGCAACTGCAGCAAGGAGAGATACTACAATGCGGTACTCAGCCTTGGCAAAAAAGAGATCGCAAGTCTTCTTGAAGAGGGCGAGCCTATAGAGGTCAACTGCCAGTTCTGCAACTCTCATTACAAGTTCTCACCTGACGAACTCAAAGAGATGCTGCTCAAAGCGGCTGCAAAATAATCATTTTTCCGCCATTTGCCCTCATTTTTACAACATTTTTGTATATTATAATTATTGCATTGGTTTTTTCACTATGCTAGAATGTTAACCGTTGTAAAGTAGACTAAATTTGAAAGAAAGAGTGAAAATTATGAAGATAACAAGAGATGATATCAGAAATGTGGCTATCATCGCCCACGTTGACCACGGTAAAACAACACTTGTAGACGAGCTCTTAAAGCAGAGCGGTGTGTTCCGTGACAATCAGGAGGTCGCTGAGCGTGTCATGGATTCCAACGATATCGAGCGTGAAAGAGGAATCACTATCCTCTCCAAGAATACTGCCGTAACATATGGAAGCACCAAGATCAACATCATTGATACTCCGGGTCATGCAGACTTCGGCGGTGAGGTTGAGCGAGTTCTTAAGATGGTAAACGGAGTAATCCTCGTTGTTGATGCATTTGAGGGTCCTATGCCACAGACCAAGTTCGTTCTGAAGAAGGCTCTTGAGCTTAATCTTGCAGTTATCGTATGTGTAAATAAATGTGATCGTCCTGAGGCACGTCCTGACGAGGTAGTTGACGAAGTTCTTGAGCTCCTCATCGAGCTCGATGCAAATGAGGATCAGCTTGACTGCCCATTTGTATTTGCTTCTGCCAAGTCCGGTTATGCAACACTTGACTCATCCAAGCCAGGCACAGACATGAAGCCTCTGTTCGACACTATAATTGATTACATTCCTGCTCCTACAGGCGATCCTGAGGCAGGTGTACAGATGCTTGTCAGCACAATCGACTACAACGAGTACGTTGGACGTATCGGTGTCGGCAAGGTCGACAATGGTGTCCTCAAGGTAAATGAGGATCTTGTCATAGTAAATGAGCATGACCCGGACAAGCTCGAGAGGGTTCGTATCGGAAAGCTTTTCGAGTATGAGGGTCTTAACAAGATAGAGGTTAAGGAAGCACAGATAGGTTCTATCGTTGCTGTTTCAGGCATCGCAGATGTACAGATAGGTGATACTCTCTGCTCCCCTGAGAATCCTGACCCAATTCCTTTCCAGAAGATTTCTGAGCCAACCATCGCCATGACATTCATGGTAAATGACTCTCCTCTCGCAGGCAAGGAAGGTAAGTTCGTAACATCAAGACATCTCCGTGAGAGACTTTTCAGAGAGCTGAACACAGATGTCAGCCTCCGAGTTGAGGAGACTGACACAACTGAGGCTTTCAAGGTTTCAGGCCGTGGTGAGCTTCACCTGTCAGTCCTCATCGAGAACATGAGACGTGAAGGTTATGAATTTGCAGTAAGTAAGGCTGAGGTTATCTACAAGGAAGATGAGCTCGGACATAAGCTTGAGCCATTTGAGATCGCTTATATAGATGTTCCTGACGAATTTGCAGGTACTATCATCAACATGCTGAACCAGAGAAAGGGTGAGCTTCAGGGAATGGCTCCTACAGGAAATGGAACCACAAGACTTGAGTTCTCTGTTCCATCCCGTGGACTTATCGGATTCCGTGGTGACTTCATGACAGCTACCAAGGGTACAGGTATCATCAACACAACATTTGACGAGTATCTTCCATACAAGGGTGACATGAGCTACCGTTCAAAGGGATCACTCATCGCATTCGAGTCAGGTACTTCGATCACATATGGTCTTTTCAACGCACAGGAGCGTGGAACACTGTTCATCGGACCTGGTGAGCAGGTTTACGCCGGTATGGTTGTAGGTGAGAATCCTCGTGCTGAGGACATGGAGGTCAATGTCTGCAAGAAGAAGCAGCTTACCAACACACGTTCTTCAGGATCAGATGATGCTCTCAAGCTTTCACCTCCAAAGGTGATGAGTCTTGAGCAGGCTCTTGACTTCATCGACACTGATGAGCTTCTGGAGATCACACCAAAGTCATTCAGAATCCGTAAGAAGATTCTTGACCATACTCTCCGTTACAGAGCCAACAGGAAATAAGGACGGACGAAAAGTCCTTTGAGATAGTGAAGCCCGTACACTGTAAGGATGTGGATCCATCACGGGATATACAACAAAAGCAGAGACAGTTCACACATTCTTTGTGTTTTGTGTGAGTTGTCTCTGCTTTTTTTGTGCGTAAAACTGTATCTTTTTTGCTTATTTTCCTCTGAATGATACAACTTTTCTGTTTTTTGTATCTTTCTGGCTTTTTCTTTATGTTTGCGATAATTTTGTGACCTTTTACCTCCTTGTCACGGCGTCTATTGGTCTTAGTTTTGAGGCCCATCTTGCTGGGAAATAGCCTGCTGCCACTCCGAGGATCACGGAGCCGAGGACTCCGGCCAGTGCAAGCCACCATGGGATCATGGCTATCTGGGTTCCTTTTGCAAGGTTGAACATGGAGACGGCGGCTTTATTCACCACTATTCTCACTCCGTAGGAGGATAATACTCCGAGGACGCCTCCGACAAGTCCTATCACTGCGGCCTCCATGAGGAACAGAAGTCTGAGCTCGTCTATGTCGCAGCCGAGGACCTTCAATATACCGATCTCGTTTACCCGGTCGAATACAGAGGTCGTCATGGTGTTGCTTATTCCTATGACAGCCACAATAAGTGCTATCATTCCGATTCCGCCGAGAAGAAGCTGTATCATCTTGAGGTACTTCTGTATCGTGTCCAGATATTCCTTGGAATTCTCTGTCTGATACCCCATGTCCTGAAGCTTTTTTACCATCGCATCGACGTTATTTATATCATCTACGATCACCACCGCTGATGTGTAGACAAATTCACGGTAGCTGTTGCCATTGCCATCCACCGGCTGACCGTAAAGCTTGCCATCGGCGCTGACCTTTCTGAGCAGGCTTTTCAGTGAATCCATATCACAGTATATCGTCTGAGACTTCTCGCTGTAGCTGTCAGAGATGTCCAGCGATTCGTCAGACTCTTCATCCTGAACTGCACTGTCATAAGAAGTGTCAGCAGAAGCATTGTCAGAGCTGTTATCCGTATCTCCATCAGATAAAACCCCGGCGAGCTTCAGTTTGAATATCCTGTCACTTTCACCGCTCCATCCGACGGTCGTGTCAAATCTCTTTCCGACAAGGGATGCAATACTCTTCTTCTCTCTCTTCTCGTAACTGTCAAATGTCTTTTGATTGAAGAACATTTTGCCCACACTGCCGCCCGAGATCAGTTCAGGTGTCCCATGTGAAGAATTGCTGTTTTCCCCATAGGCCAGACTCCAGCCATCAAGCTCATTTCCCGGCACACCCACAAGATTGCCAAAGTATTCATACTCCCCATACTTCATACTCACAGGCACCTCATACAGAGGATAACAACCATCCACATTTGCAAGATCTGTCAATGTAGATATCGTTCTGTCCGTTATCATTCGATCCTTATGCTTACTTCCGGTCTCACTGTATATCGTTATCTGGTTGACACTTCCACTTGCAACCGCAGAATCTATCATCTCGTTCTTGACTCCGATTCCCACAGCCAGAAGTGCTACAACCGATATAACACCTATCATCACGCCGAGAACGGTGAGAAATGTTCTGATCTTTCTTCTCTTCATATTCATAAGACACAAATGCCATATCCACCCCATACAATCTATCTCCTTATAAACTCTCTCCCCGTGACAGGAATCTAAAATTCATCAAGAATCTCCTTTTTTCTCCTTTGCTTTCTTATCACACATATACAGAACAGAGCTATCACTATAACCACAGCAATTACACCATATAACACCTTCTTATCACTGCTTTTTGTGCTGTCCTTTATCTTCTCTACATTGTCATACACCGGAGATTCCACAGTCGCCTTGAAATTCCCCTCAATCGTCGTCTCATTCCCCTCTTTGTCCTCATATGTAACTATCACCTTTGACATATCACCGCTCGCAGCAGTCGTCGCCACGGCATTCGTGAGGATATCTATGCTTCCGCTCTTTCCAGACTCTATATTGCCTATATACGTCTCAATCTCCTCCATACTTCCCAACAAGCAATTTTCAACCGACGCACCGCAGGACGGGAGGGCGAAAATACGGAAAAGGGTACTCTTTTCCTATGCTTGCTAAGAAAGTTTTTTCCTCACTTATCACTACAACGGAACTCCCAGTATGCCAAAAAGCGCAAAAGAAAAACGCCGCAATTCTGCGGCGCTTCATTCACTTTATGCAGACAAAAACGAGGGAACTTTATTCCCCCGTCCTGTCATTGTTGGCTTCCTCTATGCCTTTTGCAGTAGCAGACATGATTTTTAAGTCTGTTTCGCTCATTGTGTCAAGCATGGTATCGAGCTGACGGCGGCGTGTGGACTTCTCTTGTTCCCGTTCCGGGAAAAAGAACTGGTCTACTGATACGTCAAGCAGGGTTACAAGCTCATATAAAATCTGTAAACTTGGGTGCTGCCCGCTGTTTTCAATGGACGCGATATACCGGGGTGCAATATTCAGTGTGTCGGCTAACTGATTGCGTGATATTCCCTTTGCTTTTCTTGCTGCTTTAATGGCTTGCCCGAAAGCCTTAAAATCATACTTCACTTTATCCTGCTTCATATTTTTCACCCTATTACATTTTACTGTTCCTCTTTTCTTTGAGATATGATTACACATATCATAGTATTGATGGTAATAGAGCATAAAACATGCAGAGTAAGGTTGCTACAACTCATATTGCCATATATAATATCTAATGACATCGAAAATTAAAGAAATTGATTAGAAATAGATTTTTGTTTGATAATCTTAAATCAGATATTCACAATGGAGGCATATTTATGGCGCAGAGTATTTTAATTGTAGACGATGAAAAAGAAATTGTATCAATGCTGTATTGCTATTTCAGCAAACTTGGATATACGGTATATACTGCAACAGCAGGAAATGCTGCATTAAAAGAAGTAGAAAAAAAACCTGACATTATTTTGTTAGACGTTAATATGCCAGATATTGATGGATTTACTGTTTGTGAAAGAATACGGGATTATGTTTCATGCCCTATAATTTTTTTAACAGCACGCATTGAAGATAGTGATAAAATAAAAGGATTTTCTATTGGCGCAGACGACTATGTAATAAAACCATTTTCTGTTGATGAATTAGAAGCTCGCATTGCAGCACATCTTCGCAGAGAAAAAAGACACAATACATCTTCAAAGGTGCAATTTGATGAAGATATGGTTATAGATTATTCCTCACGTATTGTGTTTTATCATAATAAGGATATGGCTTTTACCAAAAAGGAATTTGATATAATATCTTTCCTTTCGCAAAACAAAGGAATTGTTTTTGACCGGGAAACTATTTATGAAAAAGTTTGGGGATTAGACGGCATTGGTGATAATACAGTTGTTACAGAACATATCAGACGTATTAGGGCAAAATTTTTATCTTTAGGCGATAGACCTTACATTGAAACTGTTTGGGGGTGCGGATATAAATGGAAAAATTAAAGAGAAGCAGATGGTTCAATCGGTTAAATAGCATGAGTATTAGGATGTCCTTTGTTCTTTATGCTTTGTTTTCATTGTTGATTGGAATAATTATTTGTATACTTTTAATTTCAATGGTTGACAAATACAGAATAAATTTGAACTATAAGTATGAAAATATGTCAACAAGGTATGATATACCGGAAAATGGTTCATTTACCGCCGCTTATAGTAATGACCAAACAAAATACACAATATTTGATACGAAAGGAAACGAGATATGCAAGTTCAATGTTGATTATCAAAAAGAACGCCCAGTACACGAATATGTCTATCCGAACCATGTTTCATATATCGAAGTTTCACCTAATTTTACAAACCGGGATAGGCTTATTGACAGTGTTTTAGGTTCATTAAATGTTGCAATTATTCCTATCGTATTATCTATTAATATGATATGTTGTGTAACATTTTTTTATAAAAAAAAATATCGAAACCTATTAAGCTATTAACTAATGCGTATCATAAAATTGAAGCAAATGACTTAGATTTTACGTTATCATATCCATTAAATGATGAAATGGGGAAACTTTGTCATGCCTTTGAAAAAATGAAAGACTGTTTGTCGAAAAATAATGAAACTATGTTTCGACAATTTGCTGAACAGCGCCGTCTAAACGCTGCTTTTTCACATGACTTACGCACTCCTTTGACTTTACTAAAGGGTCATGCTACTATGCTGCTTTCCTTTATTCCCAAAGGCTTAGTATCACAACAAGAAATATTAGATGAAATATCAGTAATGTCAAAAAATATTTCACGTCTTGAAAAATATGTAAATGCTATGACGAACTTATATAGGTTAGAGGATATTGATATTCCACGGCAACAGATTACATTTCATGCACTTATTGATAATTTTAATAACACAGCAGAAGCACTTTGTTATGACAAACATTTTTCAATTACTACAAGCGGTAATAATATAACCTTGTTTATCAATTTAAATACAGTCATGCAGATTTATGAAAATTTACTCTCTAATAGTATTAGATACGCAAAAAGTGATATTGCTATTAGCGTAGTAATAGAGAATGATAATTTAGTTATATCTGTTTCAGACGATGGTTGCGGGTTTAAAAATATTGATATTGAAAAGGCGACATTACCATTTTATAAATCATCGAAAGATATAGCTACTGAACATTTGGGGTTAGGGCTGAATATTAGTAAGATTTTAAGTGAAAGACATGGCGGAAATATCCAAATTGCTAATAATAAAGCAGGGGGAGCATGTGTTACAGTGAAAATAAATTGCAATGAAAGTTGATTGAAAATAGACATTTTATTGCTATTATAAATTTAAAAGAAAGGAGATAAGGACAAATGAAAAAAATAATATGTATGTTTCTAACCTTATTGTTATTGGTGTGTATTGTTGGGTGTAGTCAAGCAAAGGACAGTGATAATCATGTAGTACAAGATTATTCCGAAGAATATGAGGTTTCTCCTTATGGAAGTGAAGAAGCACTTGACACTTTGGGTGATTTAAAGATTTCAATGAGTACAGAAAAGGATTTAGATTTGAAGCACCTTTCATTTCTAATAGAAAATACTTCTGATAAAGAATACCAATATTCACCAGATTATTTTGAAATAGAAGCTGAACAATCCGGCACTTGGTATCAACTTAAACAGCTTGATGACCCCTCAAAGAGCAATGAAAAGGATTGTTTTATTAATCCTAACGAACGATTAACATTAGAAATTGATGTTAAAAGTTTTTATGGAGAATTGCCTGCTGGACACTATCGTTTGATTAAACAATTTGCGTTCTTTGAAAGTGAAAGAGATTGGGATTACGATACATATAATTTATCTTGCGAATTTACGATAAGGTAAAAATTCTCTACTTCATAAGCATGAAATAAAAAAAACCGCTTATGAAGTAGAAAGTTCGACTCAGAACTTTTGAAAAGATAGCCAAAAATTACTTTGTGATTTCAGAATAAACATCATGGACTTTTCACACATGTTTTCTTTTTTCTACATCTCTTCGTTTATGATAACACTCTTTATACCTGAGACACTGTTAAGTGCGTTCAGTATACCCGTTACCGCCATGTTGCTATTTTCTTCTGATACACCGCCAAGGTCAAGGTATATCATTATCTGGTCTTCACCCTTATATATATCAATATACCCCATATAGTTTTCTTCATCACCATTTTGTGAAGAATAACCCGACATCACCTGCTGGATCTCTTCAGCTTTCTCATCTGTCACACCGCCGTCAAAATACACACTATATAAAAAGCTCTCTCCGTCAAATCCTGCAACATGTGCCTCGTAGTTCAGGTCAAGCTGATCTATCCCCAATATACTGTCAAAGTCGAATTCTCCGTCTTATCCAAATCCATATTCTCCATAATTTTCTGCCATAGCATCATCCATATTATCTGCCATTTCACTATTCCCCTCTATCTCATTCTCTTTCTCTGCAACCTTCGTCTCATCCTGTTCTTCCGCTGCAGCATCCTCTGGACTTCTCTCAAACCTCGCATATCCGCTGTCATATTTCAGATAAATGACATTCTTCTCAGTTGTGCTGATATATATTTCCTGTCCAGCTTCAAGATCCACGCCTGCTGCCGCAAAATTCTCTGCAGGATAGTCTTTGCTGTCGACCTTTTTTATCGTTCCCGCGATCTCGTATCCTTCCGGCAATTTCTCATCTCTTCCGGTTGCATTGTAATAATAGATATACCCATCATACATAACCTGTGGCTGCTCTATCATTCCGCTTTCCACACCGGTCGAGGTCTCCACGCCATTTGTTCCTGAAACATTTCCCTCAGAACTACCGCAGGCAGTACATGCCATAATCGAAAGCGCCGCAGCACATATAAATATTTCTTTTCGTATCCCCATACAATTTTCCCCTTTTTAATACTTATTTATGGATGTTATTGTAAACCAGCTAACTGTATGTCCATATTAACATGGCTTTCCCAGCTCTGCAACATACATATTATTAAAGTTGTCACCATATGCTCACTTCCGTCCATCCATATCCTCATCCCGGACATATCTCGCATTGAACTCCATATTGATCTCACGGAGCTCCTTCTTCCCATCAATATAATCCTGGTACATCTCTGTGATACCGCACATGCATCCATCGCAGTAAGCATCTATATTTCCCAGAGAATCGGCAACTATCTGCTCTCGTTCTTCCCTAGTTGTGTCCTTTATAAGAAAATCTGCCATCGTCAAAAGCCTCCTCTTACAATTCTCATAAAAACAATTAAAACCGTTTTTATACACAAGTACATGTCAAAAAAACAGGCACTTGTAGTTCTTGATACATAAGATATGAAACATATATACAAACGATAATGAAAGTGACTGATCTTCAGCGCTTACTGCTGCTGCGAAGACCGCACCGCTCTTATCGCGGTTTTCGCAGCATGCAAATGTAAGCAAGCTGAAGTGAAGGTAACTGAATGTGTTTGTATATATGTTTTCATATCCATATCTCGAACTACAAGTGCCGTCCGGCCTTTTTACTGTCTGACCTTAATGTGAACCTCACGGAGCTGCTGCTCTGTAACCTCTCCAGGTGCTCCACACATAAGATCCTGTGCATTTCCATTCATTGGGAATGGGATGATCTCTCTGATATTATCCTCGTTTCTGAGAAGCATGATCATTCTGTCCACACCAGGAGCCATACCTGCATGAGGTGGTGCTCCGAACTGGAATGCATTGTAGAGTGCTCCGAACTTCTCCTTCAGATCATCCTCTGTGTATCCTGCGATCTCAAATGCCTTAACCATGATCTTCATGTCGTGGTTTCTTACGGCACCTGATGAAAGCTCGATACCGTTGCAGACGATATCGTACTGGTAAGCCAGGATATCAAGTGGATCCTTCTCATTTAACGCCTCAAGTCCGCCCTGTGGCATTGAGAACGGATTGTGAGTGAAGATGATCTTCTTGCTCTCCTTGTCGTACTCGTACATTGGGAAGTCATTTATATAGCAGAAACGGAATGCGTTCTTCTCGTTGAGATCAAGTCTGTTACCAAGCTCAACTCTGATCTGTCCTGCAAATGACGCTGCAAGCTCCTCCACGTCTGCGATGAAGAAAATAGTATCTCCAGGCTGAAGGCCTGCAAGCTCTGCGATCTCACCCTTCATATCATCAGGAATGAACTTGTCGATAGGTCCCTTGTATGACATATCCTCAAGGATCTCCAGATATCCAAGACCGCCCATGCCGATGCTCTGTGCAAACTTGAGCATCTTCTCATGCTGTCCCTTTGAAAGTTTCTTGTGTACATTGATGGCACGCACTGTCTTGCCATGGAATGGCTTGAATGTACATCTCTGGAAGAAGTCTGTGAGGTCTATTATTCTGAGTGGGTTTCTGAGGTCAGGCTTATCTGTACCGAACTCAAGCATAGCCTGCTTGTAGCTGATGATAGGATATGGAGCCTGTGTAACCACTGAGCCCTCAGGTGCAAACTTCTCAAATGTTGCTGAGAGGACTTCCTCTCCAACCTTGAATACATCCTCCTGTGTTGCAAAGCTCATCTCAAAGTCAAGCTGGTAGAACTCACCAGGTGAACGGTCTGCTCTCGCATCCTCATCTCTGAAACAAGGAGCAATCTGGAAGTACTTGTCAAATCCTGATACCATGAGGAGCTGCTTGTACTGCTGTGGTGCCTGTGGAAGTGCATAGAACTTGCCCTTGAACTTTCTTGATGGCACGATGTAATCTCTTGCACCCTCAGGTGATGATGCGCAGAGGATAGGTGTCTGGATCTCAAGGAATCCCATCTCAGTCATCTTCTGACGAAGGTAGCTGATGACCTGGCTTCTGAAAATCATATTGTCCTTAACCTTCTTGTTTCTGAGGTCAAGATATCTGTACTTGAGTCTCACATCCTCACGTGTCTCCTTGGATGTCTGGATCTCAAATGGAATCTGCTTATATACCTTGCCAAGTATCTCTACAGTCTTTGCCTCAAGCTCAATAGTACCTGTAGGGATCTTAGGATTGTATGTCTCCTCATCTCTGTGCTCAACGATACCCTCGATTGATACACAGTCCTCCTTTGTTATTCCGTCAAGAAGTGATGTGTCTCTCATTACTACCTGGAGCACGCCATACATATCACGCAGATCGATAAATGATACTCCACCATGGTCACGGATATTCTCTACCCATCCGGCAACCTTAAGTGTCTGTCCCACATCGCCCTCAGTGATCTCGTTCATTGTTCTGTTACGATAAATGTTCTCGATTGTCATCTGTTCTCTCCTTTTCTTTACTACTTGCCTGTGGCTTTATGTCCACTTTGGCTTTTTCAGGATTACGCACTGGCTGTTATTTCTCTTGCAAATAGAAAAAACTTATGTTCATCCTGAATCAGATGCACATATACATATGCAAATATTCAGGACGAACATAAGCTCTCTCAAACTACCTGTCGGTTACTTGTCTGCTTTAATGTCCGCGGTACCACCTGATTTACCGTTACACGATCTTCGTATATTCAAAGCATCGCATCCCAGTCCCTCTCAGTCACCTTGCTCATGACCTCTCTGCGTATCGTGCAGCTACGGCTCCCCTACTCGACATAAAACACGTATCCCGCTATGGGCTATATCTTTCAGCTTGCGGCTGGTAAAGTGTTATTCACATATATTCACTCCGCCGGACTCCCACCACCACCGGCTCTCTGTGGGCGATAATCTATGCTACTTCTCTTCGTCATTGCCTTATATATGGCGTCAGCACATATCTGACGCCACATTATTATATTCTAGTGATTCAAGTTCTGTCAACTATATTTATGTATATTTCCACCATCATCCCACAATCTCTGCACCAAACGGCATGAGCGACAGTTTGGCGATCTTAAGGAACTGAAGCCCAAATGGAATTCCGACTATCGTTATGCAAAGCAGCAGCCCCAGGCAGGCATTCTCTACCGCCATAGGTATTCCGCAGCAGAGCAGCCATATGATATTCGCGATCAGCGAGCCAGCCCCGCCTCCATACACTATCTCTTTTCCAAATGGAAAGAATGCAAGTCCTGCAAACTTAAAGCACTGCATCCCAATCGGAATCCCTATTATCGTTATACAGCACAGCACCCCGCTTGCCACCCACGAAAGTCCGCTCAATATTCCGCCACATAAAAACCATATACAATTTCCAAGACATCCCATGATATCATCTCCTAATCATCAAAACACAACTAACATATAGTAATCCAAGCATACACTCATACAATATACCCCATCATACTAAATTCATTTCATCTGCACAGTGCAGCCAGCATCCTGACTGCCGCCTCATACTCACCATTATCTCTAGTCTTCCGGATCTTCTTAAGAGCCCTCTCAGCTCCCTCCACATCATAAAACAGCCTCGACCAGTAAGCCCACAGCTCCTTCATCTTGAACATCGTGTTGCCCCTGCCCACATCCGACTCACAGTAATTCCTGTAAAGTTCATCGTGGAATATGAAGAATCTGTTCCAGTCATATGTACTGTCGCCACACTCTTCTTTTATCCGCTCCGCCAGACAAGGATCAGCTATTATCCCCCTGCCTATCATAACCTTACTTATATCAGGAAAATCGCCCGTGAACCTGTCATAATCCGCCACACTGTTTATATCTCCGTTGTAGCACACTGTGTCTGGTCTTCCATATGAAGCCACACCTTCGGCAAACACTTCCATGTTTGGCGTATTCTTGTAGAAATCCGTCTGTATTCTCGGATGTATGATCAGCTCACTTATCGGATACTTCTTATATATTTCTATGATATCCTCAAACTCCACAGAACTGTCTCTTCCTATTCTGGTCTTTATAGACACATCCATCACGTCGGCGGCAAATACTTCATATAAGAAGTTGTCAAGCCTCTCCGTATCGTATATCAAACCCGAGCCTTTATACTTCGTGACAACAGTTTTTGACGGACAGCCGAGATTGATATTCACCTCGTTATATCCAAGCTCCTTCAGGAACTTTGCGGCCTTCACAAATCCCTCGCCGCTGTTGGTCAGAAGCTGCGGCACCACATTTATCCCCTGATTGTTTTCCGACAGCACATCCCTTAGTTCCCTGTTTCTGAGTGGACGTCCTTTCGCCGGGGCAATGAACGGCATAAAGTATTTGTCAACGCCGCCGAAATATTTGTGATGTGCATTTCTGTATATGTATCCTGTTATCCCCTCCATCGGGGCAAGATATATCAAATCATCCCTGTTGTTCATCCATCATTCTCCCATTAAATCCGTAAACCCGGTATAAATATCCTGCAATGACATTCCTTATGACAAAAATATAGAGGCCTTCATCACTCACATGACAAATGCCTCTACATTATAAACTATATTGTTCTATTTGAACAGATTTGTAACAAACTGTACAAAGTCAATTCCAAATGACTGGAGAAGCAGCAATGCAAGCAGTATTGGTGCCACAAACTTTACCATGACAATATAGAGCTTCTTTCTTCCAAACTTCTCGCCATTTCTTGTAACCTCGTCTATAACCGTCTTAGGCTTCACTACCCAGCCGATAAGTATACATGACAGGATAGCCACAAGCGGCATGAAGATGTTGTTACTCAGGTAATCCATCACATCGAGGATCTGGGCTGTAGCTCCATTTGGAAGCTTGAGCTCAAAGTACCATATGTTGTAACCGAAACATACGACCAACATTCCGACAACCGCATATACAGTTGTTATGACCGCACTCTTCTTTCTCGTGAGATGGAACTTATCCATAAGTCCTGACACTATCGCTTCCATGACCGATACTGAGGATGTGATCGCCGCAAATGTAACCATGATGAAGAACAGGGCTCCGATGACTGTTCCGACCTTACCCATGGCATTGAATACCTTTGGCAGAGATATGAACATAAGTCCAGGGCCCGCTGACATGCCTTCCGTTCCAGAGAACACATACACCGCAGGGACTATCATCAGACCAGCAAGGAAAGCCACTGCCGTGTCAAATATCTCTATCTGATTGATCGACTTCATAAGGTTAACATCCTTCTTAACATATGAGCCATACGCAACCATGATACCCATAGCGACACTTATCGAGAAGAAGAGCTGTCCCATGGCATCCATTACAACCATGAATATATCCCTGAATGTCATTCCCTTAAAATCAGGAATCAAATATACCTTCAGTCCATCAATTCCTGTTCTGATCGTACCATCATCACCGGTATGCTTGATCGTCAGTGAATAGATTGAAATTCCAATTATAAGAATTACCAATATCGGCATGAGCACCTTGCTAAACTTCTCTATTCCCTTTTCAACACCACAGAATACGACAACGCCTGTGGCCGTAAGGAATATAAGTGCAAATACTATAGGCGCAGTCTGGGCTGTTATAAAACCGGTGAAATAACCGTCACCAGTGGCAGCCTCTGTCTGACCTGTAAAATATGCTGTCATATACTTCAGGACCCATCCTCCGATAGTACAGTAATATGGAAGGATTATGACCGGTACGATCCATGCCAGACCGCCAAGCCATTTCCACTTCTTATGTATAAGACCATAAGCTGTGAGCGGTCCCTGCCGAGTCTTTCTTCCTATTGCAATATCTGTTGTGAGCAGTGTGAATCCAAATGTAAGCGCAAGTATTATATACACAAGTATAAATACACCACCGTTGTCCTTTGCCGCAAGATATGGGAATCTCCATATATTACCAAGTCCTACCGCACTTCCCGCTGCTGCCATAACAAAGCCCAGCGTCCCCGTAAAATTACTTCTTTCCTTCTTATTCATAATCGCCCTTTCTGTTTTTGCTTTTATTTTTTGCTATCCAGTCCCCTGTCTGGACATTTACTTTTCCTTTTTGCCTTCAGCTTTGCCGATGCCGCAAAGTATGCGCGACATCTCGCAGGATAATTTCGGAATGCCCCATATATATTGTATAAATAAAATCCATACGTCAGGAATTTACCGGCAGGTCCTATCTTGTCCTTCAAGGTCTTCGGGTATCTCTTTCCGCCAACCTCGGGATGATTGCCGTCATTTATATAATTTATCAGATCATCCTCCGAATGTATATGATCCGGAAGATATGTACCTGCAAGTCCGACACAGTTCTCCTTATGGGCATCGCTTCCACCGAAAACAGGTATATCATAGTATGACGCAAGCCTTCTGGCCATCTTATTCCTCTTGACTGATTCACAGCAATTATATCCCTCTATGAAGTCAAAATGCTGTGCATATAGTCTGTGCTCTATCATGCCAAGCCTTCTCGTGCTGCCAAAGCTCATGAACTTCTCGCCAAATGGATGAGCTGGGCCAAGTATACCGCCGCACTCGTGCACAAGCCATATCACCCTGATAAGCGCCATGCCCCTATGTTCAAACAGGTCGTACACCTCCTCAGGTGTATCTGATGGCAGTACGATGAGAAAATGTCCATAGTCAAACGTATCATACTCGATACCTCTGAGCACAGTGAAATCCTTCACCTTATCTTTCTGCCTTAAGTACGCTTTGTATCCGGAATATGAATCATGGTCTGTGACCAGCATTCCGTGAAAACCACGCTGCTTTAACAGATCAATATAATCAAGAATCTTTACTTTGGCATCGGGTGATCCCTCAGCCGTATGACAATGCATGTCAAATCTTACTCTGTTCATGTGACCATCTCCTCTGATTATCCATCATGACATACAATCTAATACTCTGCTCCGTTTCCAAGCCATGTTATCTGTGAAAATGGGAAATACACAAATTCTGCTTTGGCAAGTATTTTGTCACGCTTCACATAGGTATTCTCCCAAAGTCTGGCATCCGCTGAGTTTGGTCTGTTGTCTCCCAGCATAAAGTAACAGTCCTCAGGAACCTGATACGGTCCAAACGATCTTACGTCAGTCCTTGCCTCATCACTCAGATAATTCTCCTTGAGCGGAGTATCACTTCCATTTATATATACCTTACCATCTATGATCTCCACGGTCTCACCCGGCAGTCCTATGATTCTCTTGATATATACCTGGGACTCATCGTCCGGCCACTTGAATATGGCTATATCGCCACGCTCAGGATCAGAGAACTTATATGTAAGCCTGCTTCCTATTATATTGTCTCCAAGCTGTATTGTCTCAAGCATGGAACCAGTAGGTACATTACAGTTTAATATCACAAATCGTCCCAGCAGAAATGCCAGTACGGCGGCCACAACTACTATCACTATACAATCAATCACATCCTGCTTATAATCACGTTTTATATCTCTGCGCCTTATCCTCATCTGATGCCAGACGACACCGCCATGCTCAGATTCACTCACGCCCTCATCCACAAAACCAAATTGTTCGTAGAATGGGATCATGTTCTCTTTACATGTGAGGACGACTCCGTCGAGTTTACATTTGACCGTCTCCTGAAGAACCTCATGCATTATCTTCGCCGCATATCCATTGTGCTGATAGTCCGGCAGAGTTGACACGCCGAATATCATAAGCCAGCGACCCTTCTTGTCGTAGAAGTCCTCGCCCGTATACATGGCATCGCTCAAATCCTTCTCATTAGTAGTAATGCCATTTATACCTGCTATTATTCGTCCGTCCTTCTTGAGCACCCAGAAAGTTTCTCTGTGCGCCTTCAGTCTTCGCTCTATAGACTCCCGGCTTGCTGCCTCAGCCTCAGAAAATGTCTCCTGCTCAAGCATCACAAGCTGGTCAAGATCTTTTTTACCTGGATTGTTTACCTTCATAAATATCCAAACACCTCTTTTCTAAGACACCTATTCTCCATTATCTCACATAACAGAACGGTGTCAAGAAAAAAGGATGCATATCTGACAGATATGCATCCTCTTATCTGAAATCATCTATGCAAATTTCTATTACTCTACACTGTAGTTAGGAGCTTCCTTTGTGATATGGATATCATGTGGATGGCTCTCCTTGAGTGAAGCTGCTGAAATCTTGACGAACTCTGCCTTCTCATGAAGCTCTGCAATGTTCTTTGCTCCGCAGTAACCCATACCTGAACGAAGTCCACCGATGAGCTGGAATACTGTATCCTCAAGTGATCCCTTGTATGCCACACGGCCCTCAACGCCCTCCGGAACAAGCTTTCTTGCGTTCTCCTGGAAGTATCTGTCCTTAGAACCATTCTCCATGGCTGCTATAGATCCCATACCTCTGTATACCTTGTACTTACGTCCCTGATAAAGCTCGAAATCACCAGGAGCCTCATCTGTACCTGCGAACAGGCTTCCCATCATACATACGTTGGCACCTGCTGCCAGAGCCTTTGTGATATCTCCTGAATACTTGATACCGCCATCTGCGATAACAGGGATTCCGGCATTCATAGCTGCATCATATGCCTGCATGATAGCTGTGATCTGTGGTACACCTATACCTGCAACAACTCTTGTTGTACAGATAGAACCAGGTCCGATACCGATCTTGACTGCATCTACACCCATGTCGATCATAGCCTGTGCGCCTGATCTTGTTGCAACGTTACCGGCAATAACCTGAAGGTCAGGATACTTCTCCTTAACCATCTTGAAGGTTCTCAGAACGTTGGCTGAATGTCCATGTGCTGTATCTATAACTATCGCATCAACCTTTGCTGATACGAGCTCTGCAACTCTGTCGAGGATGTTGGCTGTACATCCTACTGCTGCTGCACAGAGAAGTCTGCCCTGTGCGTCATGTGCTGAATATGGGTACTTGATCTGCTTCTCAATATCCTTGATCGTGATGAGTCCCTTCAGATGGAAATCGTCATCAACGATAGGAAGCTTCTCCTTACGAGCCTTTCCAAGGATCTCTCTAGCCTCGTCAAGTGTGATTCCCTCCTTTGCTGTAACAAGACCCTCAGATGTCATTGACTCCTTGATCTTCTTGGTGTAGTCCTTCTCAAACTTCAGGTCACGGTTGGTTATGATTCCAACAAGCTTGCCATCCTCTGTGATAGGTACACCTGAGATTCTGAACTTGCTCATAAGCTCGTCAGCATCTGCCAGTGTATGCTCTGGAGATAAGTAAAATGGATCTGATATTACACCGTTCTCTGAACGCTTTACCTTGTCAACTTCCTCTGCCTGCTTCTCTATGGACATGTTCTTGTGGATAACTCCGATACCACCCTGACGAGCCATGGCAATAGCCATTCTGTGCTCTGTAACTGTGTCCATACCGGCACTCATAAGAGGAATATTCAACTTAATCTTCTGTGTCAGCTTTGTTGTAAGGTCAACGTCATTTGGTAATACCTCAGAATAAGCAGGTACCAATAAAACGTCATCAAATGTAATTCCTTCGCCAATAATCTTACCCATTTTCTTCTCTCTCTTTCTGTAAAATATTTAATAAGAGCATTGTGCTCATTATGTACGTCAATTAGCCTTAATAGAGAAAACACATCACCCAACACTTATCGCGTTGGGTGATGTAACTTTTTAAACATGCTAACAAATTATATAGTTCTTGTCAAGGCAGTTCTTCCGTCTCCGTGGTCACATTTGTCTCTGTGTCCTCCGGATCTTCAGGATCTCCCTTATATACATAAGTGTCTTCCACTCCGAAATCTATACTGTCGTCTCCGACCTGCGCCACGGATATCTCCTTGCCCGCCTCAAACGAGTCCTCATATGGAAGAAACAGCGTATCTCTGTCTATATAGATAGTCTCCTTCAAAAAGGCATCATCTATCCACACAAATGTACATTCATTGAAGTTGCTTCCGTGGATATAATATCCATTCATAGGCTGTGGCTCCTCAGCACTCTCACCGTCCCCGGAACCATCATTTGCCGTGAAATCCGCTTCTTCATCAACCGGTGGCACATACACGCCCTTTGTGATCTCCGAGATCCTGATCTTGCTTATGCCGTATTTCATATTCGTCGGCTCATATGGCCATCCATCAGGATACATGTATCTCTGTCCATAAAGCATATCATACTCAATGTTCTCGAGATCATCATCATAGTTTGTATAGCCCGGCTTGTACTTTGACTGGAACTTCTGCACATAGCTCTTCTCAAATCCCAGCATATCAAACACCTTTGTGCTGAGCTGATATGCCTCTATATCCTCATCCTCAACCGGGAAGTTCTTCATATTGCTCCAGACAAAATACTCTGTCTGGTAAAGGTCTCCGTTGGTTATATCGTCCTCTGTGATCTCAAATCCAGGAAGATGGTCTCCATACATAACGAGAACGACCGGCTCATCGTACGCCTTAAGTCTGTCTATAAGCTTGCCAATGAAATCGTCCATCTCGTGGAGCTGGTTACAGTAATATGTCCACTGTGTATCAAGGCTCTCATCGCCTGTTCCGGCAACCTTTATAGGGTAACTATAATTCTCCTCGTCAAGCTCTGATGGGTATCTTCCATGTCCCTGTACGCTGACGGTGAATATGAAATCCCGTCCAGTGGTGGAGTACAGAGTCTTCATGATCTCACCAGTAAGGACATTGTCCTTCTCCCAGTTCTTCTGAGTATGCTCCAGATTGTACATATACTCCATCGGGGTAAATGTATCAAATCCCATGTTTTTATACACCTTGTATCTGTCATAGAATGTACCATCATGATTGTGCATGGCATGTGTTGAATAACCATCAAGCTTCAGCTGTGTCGCCATGCTCTCTATGGTCTGCTTGCCAAGTATGGTCTTATATGGATACTCACCTGCACCGAAATATGCCACGTTAAATCCCGTGAGCACCTCAAATTCCGAGTTGGCTGTACCTGCACCGATCGCCGGCATCGTCAGGAATCCTGATGTACATTCCTCCTTCAGCTTTGTGAAATTCGGAATAGGATTCTCATTGAACGTGAGGCATTTTACATATGACGGATCCATGAATGACTCAAGCTGTACAAATATAACGTTTGGCTTGTCCTTGCCAAGCTTTGAATCCGTTGTGCCAACACTGTCCAAATCGTCCTTTATCTCAAGCATCTTATCCTCGCTGTAATCACTTGGCTGTCCTATACCTACATCGACCACACTGTTTGAGAAACAGTATACAAATCCATAATTGTTGTATGCCGTTGCAAGGTTTGCAAAATTATCTGATATAGTCTGTGCATTGAGCGCGATCTTGGTGAAGAGCATTACACAGAAGAATGTCGCAACTATAAACACAGTCGTTCTCGTTCTATATATATTGCCCGTAACCGTCGGCGATTTTATGAACAGAACTATGATGGCTGCCAGCGCAACGAACAGAAGCGCAGCTATGAGCACGATCTGCCATACATTAAAATATTTGTCTATGATAGTTATCGTATTCCTCGCCATAAGCATATCGATAGCTGAAAATGGCGTTATTCTGAATCCCAGAACTATGCAGTTCGTGATTCCAAGTATCAGCCATGCAAACGATATAACGCAGTATCCGAATATTCTCTTTCTCATGAGCAGCGAAAGTGTCAGCGTAAAGAAAATGATCGAACAGTTATACAGGAATATGAGCGGCTGATTCCACACATACGATATCGCCTTAAACAGCGAATGTCTTCCAAGAGCTTCCAGAACAACGTCCAGAACAATTGCAAGAACCAGACAGATAAAAACTGCTGAATGATGAAAATTCTTAAGTCTCTCTTTCATAATTTAATCATTACCTCGTAAAAATTATACTTTTTCTGATATTCAACGATTGTGATTGATTATATCACTACATGTCATTTATTCAATAGTAAAAATGTTTAAATTTTATTACCAATCGCTTCTGAGGGCAAAAAAAAATCAGGATTGAATCCTGAGTGTGAATTAATATAAAAGAGCGCGAGACGGGAATCGAACCCGCGACCCTCTCCTTGGCAAGGAGATGCTCCACCGCTGAGCCACTCGCGCTTATCTGTTGTGCTACCAACAACAATATGGATAATATCACACCGCCAGCAAACTGTCAACAACTTTTTTAAAATTTTAGCAACATGGAAATTATCCAGAGCGCGAGACGGGAATCGAACCCGCGACCCTCTCCTTGGCAAGGAGATGCTCCACCGCTGAGCCACTCGCGCTTATCTGTTGTGTTTTCAACAACAATATGGATAATACCACATCTTATTCGAATTGCCAACAATTTTTTGAAAATTTTTTACAATTTTTTATTCAAGACTTTATCCTATACCGGTTACTGAGTATCCACACCTCTCTACACAGCTCTTAAGCTCATCATCAGATACTTCTCTTCCGAGCTTAACGACAGCCTGCTTCTTATTGAGGTCGACTTTTGCGTTCACCTGGCTCAGACTGTTCAGTGCATTCTGTACACGATCTGAACAGTTGCTGCAGTGCATTCCCTCTATGTAAATAGTCTTCACGGCGACGACATCCTTTATCTTGTCACCCTTGACCTTGACGGAACCACCGCCGCCACAGCAGCCTCCTTCTCCTTTAAAGTGCTTTGCAGAACTGATAACTGCACCCACTACTATAAGCACCAGTATGCACACTACCAATATTGTTCCACCCATTGTAGATCATCTCCTTCGTTATTAACAACATGAGCCACAGCCACAAGGCTTTACATTGACACCTGTCACCATCTGATTCTCAATATATCCGCCAGCCATAAGTCCTGCACGGATTATCCTGTTCCACTCTTTGGCCGAAAGCTCAATGCTGGATGAATCATCAAGCTCAATGACACAGGCATCCTCTATACCACAGTTGGCACCACAGGCAACCTTATACATGTTTTTACGGTTGATGGCTCCTATATCCTCCAGTGTATTCACCATTCTGTACACTGTAGCCGAGCCTATACGACTGTCCTGCTTGACCGCCTTATAATAAATCTCCTTGCAGGAAGAACACTCTTCCCCGAGTATTATGTCAAGGAGTATCATTCTCTGTCTGGTTATCCTGCATCCCCTTTCCCTGAGTCTGCTGATAACGATCTCTTTCTGCATCTCTGTACGCTGGATACCTGTATCATCTATACTCTTCTTGTCCGTCTCTAATCTTTCGTTAGTCATCATACACGCCTCCTTCTGATTGTTGATAATATTATCATCAAGGTTAGTATGCCCTAACTCAAATTAGTTGTCAATAACATTTTTCAATAAATCATGTTAATTTAATTTTATAAAGTACCATTATCTGTAAATATTATGGCCGCTTTGAACAGATCTCCGTCTATGCTTATAGTAAATCTGGCATTCATCAGAGTACACAGACTGTTCGCTATAGATAATCCCAGTCCGCTTCCCTCCGTATTTCTGGAGCTGTCTCCACGGACAAATCTCTCCATGAGCTCATCACTGGACACATTGAGCGGATCTCTGGATATATTCTTAAACTCCATCCTTACCTCGCCATCTCCGCGGATAACCGATGCGTAGATTCTCGTTCCCGGCATCGCATATTTGCTTATATTTGCAAGGAGATTGTCGAATACTCTCCACAGATGCTGTCCATCTGCCATAACCACCGCAGGTGTATCCGATCCCGTAAATACGACCTTAAGCCCTGCCTTGTCCAGTTTGTCTCCATACTCTCCTATTGCCTGTTCCAGAAGCATATTGGCATCTATCTCCGCCCAGTTTATCTGGATATTTCCCGTCGATGCTTTGGACGCCTCGACCAGATCCTCTATGAGTTTTTTCAGTCTCGCAGACTGTCTTGAGAGAACTTCTATATATTCCTGTCTTGTCTTCTCATCCATATCATCCTTCTGCAGCAGATCTACATAGTTGATTATGGATGTAAGCGGAGTCTTTATATCATGGGATACATTTGTTATGAGTTCGGTCTTCAAATGCTCACTCTTCATTCTGGCCTCAACAGCCTTTGCCATTCCGTCACTTATACGGTTGAGATGTTCACCGTGTGCGCGGAATACCCAGAACATCTTGCTTGTATCCGCTTTCCTGTCCAGATTGCCCTCCGCCATCTCTTTAGCACATTTGTAAAGTTCCTGTGTCTGAATGAGATATGCCACTATTCCGACTATGCACAGCCATTTTAAAATGATATAAATCACCACATAAAGGAAACCTCTCATGCTGCCAGCCGCCAGGATTGCCACAAAAATTATCTCTACTATTGTTATACCTATATAAGCCCATACGCCCTTCTGCGTCAGGGACATATGACTTTTCACATACCTCAAACAAGCTTTCGTCTTTCCTGCTATCCACTTCAGTGCGCGGATTATCAGACAGTCTGCCCAAAATATTCCCGTCTTCACCTTCGCAACCATATTGTTAAAGAAAAACAACGCCACAGAATATAGACATGCCACCGGCACCAGGAACGCAATGTACTGTATATTTTCTGATACAAATGTGTAGTTCCTATACTGGTTCACACACATGGATGCAATACCGCTTTCAACGCAGATCCCTACTGCTGCAGCAGCAGAGCATACTGCCATAGCCAGCACAAGCTCAGTCGGAGTCCTCTCAAATCTGCCGAGAGTTATCGTCTCCTTCCCTGTCTTTACGCCGGCGTTGACCATTGAAAATATTGACATGACGATGCACAGCAGCAACATGACTGCAAATCCTGCCAGTATCCCCTTGCTCTTCGTCCTCCATATTCCAATGTATTGAACCATTTCCGGATTTGACGCTTTGATGTTGTCTACAGCAGCCGCCACGTCCACATAGCACTTTCCCGTGATATTTATAAATGAATATGCATCATAGCTTAGCACAAGACAGTAGCCATTCCCAGATGAACTGCCAATCTCGTCTGTGTCGTCAAAATACAGTTTTTCAACTGAACTCGGGTAATAATCGCCATACATGATATCCTGTGTGGTGATAGACTTGCCATCCGCTGTCAATACAGAATCTGTATCATTCTCCACAGTATCATTTTCGTCATTTTCTTCATTATACGTGTATTCGTCATAATATGGATCGTTCTCCCCCAGCAGGGCATTGATATACTGCTCGCTCTTTTCCATATCGCTCTGTTTGTCAAACACAATATATCTTTTAACAGGCACTTCTATCGTGCTATCATAATCATTTGTATATATATTGTCGTCCAGCCGGGCTTCATCATTTATCAGCTTTATATTTCCGGTCATTACTTTTATCTTTCCATTATTGATGCTGACATTTGTATCATCACTGCAGGCTGCCGTCAGCATATATCCGATATCATCTCGTTCAACTATATCCGCATACCGGTATGACGACTTGATCGCAGATGTTGTGTCCGCGTTGGTCAATCTCCGAAAAACATCATCCGCGGTTATAACCATATCTCCGTTATGATCAGCACTCACGAGCTGACTGTATGTTGTAATGCTTTCCAGCTGCGACCTTGTATCCTGGATGTAAGCCTTCACCTTTTCGGTAAGCGCATCATTTGTGTCCTCCACATAATCATTTACAAGCCTCTCATATGGCGCCGCGCCCTGATCACCATCACTGTACACTCCAAGGTAGCTTCCCTGCAGCACTAGACCGCCTGTATACAGCGTTCCATATGCCAACACCGCCACAAGAATATATATTCCAAGTTTGAAGAACACATTTCCTCGTATCTTATATATTGCCTTATCCACTATTTGCCCTCCATTCTGTATCCTCGCCCCCAGATAACCTTTATGTATCTCGGATCCGAAGGATTTATCTCTATCTTTTCTCTTAGATGTCTTATGTGGACTGCAACGGATCCTTCCGCTCCCATAGGATCCTCCTTCCACACCGCCTTATATATCTCCTTTGTGGAAAATACCTTTCCCACATTCTGCATAAGAAGTTTCAGGATGTCATACTCCGTCGGGGTGAGGGGCATAAGTTCACCGTCAAGTGTGACCTGTTTGGATTTGTCGTCAAGTTCTATACCTCCGATAACCAGCTTATCCTTTGGTGTCTCTCCGCCTCCCAGCTGCATGTAACGCCTGAGCTGGGACTTTACCCTTGCCAGAAGTTCCACCGGATTAAATGGTTTTGTCACATAGTCATCTGCGCCGACCTCAAGTCCCAGCACCTTGTCGGTATCCTCACTCTTTGCCGTAAGCATGATAACCGGCACATTGCTGCTCTCTCTTATCTTTGCCATGGCTGTTATACCGTCCATCTGAGGCATCATGACGTCCATGAGTACAAGCTGTATGTCATTAGAATTTACCATATCAACTGCCTCCATACCATTGTAAGCTTTATACACCGAATACCCAGCTGTCTTAAGATATATCTCTATAGCTGATACTATATCTTTTTCATCGTCACATATTAATATATTGTACATTTTTCATATCCTCACCTTTTTCGTATTTATCCTTAGCTTACCACAATCACCTCCTGTTCTCAATTATCGCCATACTGCCATTAAGAAACAACCATTATAAAGTTTAAGATATCTTTAAGACTTGTCATTATTTGTGGTATACTTAGGAGGCGGTCTGTCATTGCAGATGTTATAACGCAAAATATATCACTATATAGAAACGGAGTTTTATTTATGACAAAAAAAGACGTACTTGAGATAAGACACCTGTTTGCTCCAAAGGAATGCTCCATAAGCAAGATCCGCGGATGCTACGTGGACGGAGACTGCAACAAGGTGGCGACCATCAACGAACAGTTTCTCACCATGCCGGAAGAAGAAACATACAAATATTTTGAAATACTGAAAAAGACTTTATCAGGAAGCATTGGCAAGAATCTTGTCACCATGCCATTTCCTACCTCACAGGAGTTTGAAGGCGGCACACAGGAATTCCTGAATAAACTCAGGAAGAGCAAACTTGAGAACGATGAGCTGATAAATGAGTTCTATGACAAGGTCATCGAGAACTACGATTACACCGGCAACTACCTCATACTGCTCATCCACGATACATATGATGTTCCGGGCAAGACAACCGACGGCATCATGATGGACGATGCATCAGACGAGGTGTATGACTATATCATGTGCTCCATTTGCCACGTCAACCTGTCCAAGGCGGGACTCAGCTACTTCGACGTTGAAAGCACATTCCACAACAGAGTCCGCGACTGGGTGGTCGACATGCCGGACATAGGCTTCCTGTTCCCGGCATTTATCGACAGGAGCACGGATATCCACAACGTTCTGTACTACACCAAAAAGCCGGAGGAGCTTCACGACAGCTTCATAAGTAACATCCTTGGCACTTCTCTTCCTATAACTGCGGGAGAACAGAAAGATGTATTTCAGGAGATTGTTGCTGAGACTCTGGGAGATGACTGTAATTACGATATGGTAAGAACCATCCACGACAATCTGAACGAGATGATAGAACAGAGAAAGGACAGTCCGGAACCGCTTACTCTCTCAAAAAACACTATAAAGAACCTACTGACAGAGAGCGGAGTATCAGACGAGAAGATGGCAGATTTTGACGCCCACTACGAGAAGGTAACCGCTGCGGCAGCACCGCCTGAGCAGCCATCTGAGAACCCGGAGGATGAACCGGCCATAGTTGTACCGCGTGAGAAGTCAACTGTCATGTACGCGACAAATGTTGCAAACACAAAAACATTTGAGGTAAAGACTCCTGATGTGGTCATCAAGGTGAATCCTGAGAGAACTGATCTGGTAGAGACCATGGAGATCGACGGAAGGAAATGCATCGTCATCCAGATATCCGATCAGGTCGAGGTAAACGGAATACCTATCAACAACAAATAACAAAGGCACAAAAAAGGACCACCGGCAACAACAAAACCGCCGGTGATCCTTTTTTCTATCTGCCCTACTGTTTGAGCATCTTCTTTTTCTTCAATATAATAGCGATAACTATGCTTATCACAAGTATGATACCGCACACTATCTCAAATCCATATGGTACATTCGCAAATGGCATCCACTTCGTGCCCACATTCATTCCATACACACCGGATATAACTGTAGGCACAGCCATGACGATGGTTATGGCCGCCAGAAACTTCATGGCGTTGTTCAGTCTGTTGTTGATGATGGTCGTCATGAGCTCTCTCGTACCACTTATGATATCCCTGTATATCTGTGTCATCTCGATGGCCTGCTTGTTCTCCACCAGAACATCGTCCAGCAGTTCCTTATCCTCCGGGTACTGCTTGATCCTGCCGTATCTTGTCAGCTTGTCAAGAACTACTCCATTCGCTCTCAGTGATGTGGCGAAGTATACGAGGTTGGACTCCAGCTCGTGAAGATCTATGAGATCCGCATCCTCGGTCTCCTCCTGGATACGCTGCTCAATAAGGGTTCTTCTTCTGTCCATGACTCTCAGATAATACTGGTATGTGGTACAGTTCCTGTAAAGTATCTGGTACATGAACCTCATCCTCTTCTTGGTGCTGAACTCTCTCACCTTGCCCTCCATAAAGGCCTCAAGCACAGGAGTCTCCTCGGCGCATATGGTGATGATGCAGTCTGCAACCAGTATGATACCAAGAGGGATTGTTGTATATGCCTCTCGTTCATTTCTTATCTCTATAGAAGGAATATCCACGATTATCAGTGTGTAGTTGTCCTCCACCTGAACACGTGAGCTCTCCTCGTCATCCAGTGCGGCTCTGACATCCGCCAGATCTATCTCAAACCTCTCGGCTATGCTCTTACTCTCATCTATTGTTGGCTTAGTCATGACTATCCAGGCACCAGGACCATATTCCTGTATTTCACTCAAAATTCTGTCATCCGTTCTGTACAGTGTGATCATTCCCTGCGCCTCCTGCCACATAGATTACAGCATGCCTCAAATGCACATTACCGCCTGATAATATTAACATAAAAAACACGGCCTTTCAACAAAGTTTTGTGTAAAGACCGTGTAATATCTATGTTAGTCAAGTGCCTTCCTGTGAGCTACAGTAACTGTCTCCTCATAGCATGAGAATGCTTCCTCAACCTTCTTCTGGTCAGGCTTCTTTGTGAACAGACTCACAATAGGAACGATGATAAGTCCTCCAACCATGGCAACCGCACCGCAGTTGATAGGTGACTGCATCATTGCAGGGAACTTAAACAATCCCCATGTGTTGCTTATGAAGTTCAGTGTCATGATTCCTGTTCCCCATACAAAACATGTCCAGCAAGCTGCAACAGTTGTCTTCTTCCAGTATAAGCCATACAGGAACGGAGCGAGGAACGCACCTGCTATAGCGCCCCATGAAACGCCCATGAGCTGTGCTATGAATGTGATACGGCTTGAGTACTGCACGATGGCTATGACAGCCGATACGGCAACGAACATGACAAGCATGATCCTCATGATAAGTATCTGCTTCTTCTCATCCATCTTAGGCGCAATGACTGGCTTTATAAAGTCTATTGTAAGCGTTGAGCTTGATGTAAGAACCAGAGATGAGAGTGTGGACATAGATGCTGAGAGCACAAGTATGACCACTAGGCCCATAAGGGCTGCAGGAAGCTTCTCAAGCAGATGTGGAATGATAGCATCAAATCCCTCTGTCGCAACATCTGTACCTGTGAGTCTTCCAAATCCGCCGAGGAAATAGCATCCGCCGGCAACTACGATTGCAAACAGTGTCGACACAACTGTACCTGTCTTGATGGATCTCTCATCCTTGATGGCATAGAACTTCTGTACCATCTGTGGAAGTCCCCATGTTCCAAGGGATGTCAGCACGACAACACAGAACAGATTGAATACGTCAGGTCCCAGGAATGATGCAAATACACCCGGTGTATCTGACACTGCAGGATCATTTATCCTTGCCAGGCTGTCAAGTGCTCCTGTGAGTCCGCCGTAGTTGTTGAGTACCGCATATATGACTGCCACGATTCCCACCAGCATGATGAGTCCCTGGATGAAATCGTTGATAGCAGTCGCCATGTATCCACCAACGATTACATATATACCTGTAAGGGCAGCCATGACGATTACGCATATCTTATAGTCAACATTGAACGCCATTCCGAACAGTCTTGAAAGTCCGTTGTACAGTGACGCTGTATATGGAATGAGGAAGATGAAGATGATGATCGACGAGAAAAGCTTCAATGACTTGCTGGAGTATCTCTTCTCGAAGAACTCCGGCATAGTTCTCGTGTCAAGCTCCTGTGTGAGCAGTCTTGTTCTTCTTCCGAGAACTACCCATGCCACCAGTGAGCCAAGCAGCGCATTCCCAATTCCTATCCATGTGGAAGCAATTCCGTACTTCCATCCAAACTGTCCGGCATATCCAATGAATATAACCGCTGAGAAGTAAGATGTTCCATAGGCAAATGCTGTGAGCCACGGGCCAACGCTTCTGCCCCCAAGAACAAATCCATTCACATCCTTTGTGTGTTTTCTCGAGTAAAATCCAACTCCAAGCATGATCGCAAAGAAAACAACAAGCATAATAACTTTGAGTACCATAGTATCCTCCCAATACATTTTTATCCGCGGTTTGCTTTATCACGTCAAAGCGTGTCAACTTTAAAGTTTTGCGGTTTAAATTGCTATGTCTGATTATAAGTTATACCCATACCATAGTCAAGAAATATCCACAAAAAATACAGCGTGCGGCAATCGCTACACGCTGTATTTTTTATTGAGATCTAATCAAGTTCATCTAAATCATAAAAATCATCCATACTGTAATAATCCTTGTCATCGTGACTTGTTATACACACCAACTCTTCCGGTTCATAATCATCACATAAATGACTATACCCCATTCATTTGATATCTGCTACATATAATTCTTGTACATAATATAAGCAAAATATACCGCATACACAGCCAGCATCACTATTCCGCCCGGCCTGGTGAGCTTCTTCTTTCTGACGCTGCACACCCAGAGGAGAACAGCAGCCACTATTGCCATGATGCCATCCAACAGGAAGTTCTGCTCAAACTGCACTGGGGTTATGAGCATTGTAGTTCCGGCAACGAAAAGTATATTGAATATATTGCTTCCAACTATGTTGCCTATGGCAATATCTGTCTGCCCCTTTTTTGCCGCTGTGCATGATGTCACAAGCTCAGGAAGAGATGTGCCAAATGCCACTATTGTAAGACCTATGAGTCTCTCTGTCATACCGAGCTTTCCAGCTATATATGATGCCGCATTTACAGTGAAATTACTTCCGACCACGACCAGCGCTAATCCTATGATTATAAACAGTATAAGTCTCGGAGTCTTATCCTTCTCCGTGAGTTCTATAGAATCACTCTCGCTGTTGCCATTCTTCGCGCTGATGATCAGATATACCAAAAATCCAATAAACACTACATAGAATATCACACCCTCAAGTCTGCTGAGCACACCATCAAAATATCCCATGCAGAGTATCATGATCGACGCCACGATAACAAATGGTATATCTATCCTAAGTGTATTTTTCTTTATAGGAAGTGCTGCTATGAGTGCTGTCACTCCAAGGATGACAAGTATGTTAATAATGTTGCTTCCAAGCACATTTCCAACAGTGATCCCGGCTCCCGCAGGCGAAAGTGCCGCCTTTATGCTGACAGCTGCTTCTGGAGCACTAGTGCCCATGGCAACTATTGTTAATCCAACTACCATCTCTGGTATGTTGCATTTGACAGCTATTTTAGACGCACCATCTACAAATACATCCGCTCCCTTTATCATAAACACAAATCCAAGCACAAGAAGCAGTATCTGACCTAACATTTTTAATATCTCCATACATTCCCTCCATTGTATATATGCTACATTTTCACCTCAGCTATATAAGCAGCTTTTCTATCTCTATCATGTGGCATATGACGTATTACAGATCTCTTCTGACAATTATCATGCCCGCAACGCTGTCCAGCAATTCCTCAATTCCAAGGCCTTCCGCTTTGATATTGATATGACAGTACTTCTCATAAAGCTTTGTCCTCTCATTATACAAATCTTTCAGAGTCTGTCCATCCTTCAGCACCACGCCTCTTCTCTTGATATTGCCAAGTCTGTTCGCTATCTCCTCATATGGAAGATTGATATATATAACTGTATCCTCCGCCATGTATTTCTTCATGGCCTCAGTACAGTACACAGCGCTTCCACCTGTGGCTATGACTGCATGTTGGTCTGTGATACCCTTGTTCACATCATTCTCTATCTTTAAAAACCCATCATCGCCATACTTTGCTATGATCTCCCTGAGCAGCATTCCCTGACTGTTCTGTATGAGAATATCTGCATCGATGAACTTATAACCGAGAACCTTTGCCAGAAGAACCCCTATAGTGCTCTTGCCCGCTCCCGGCATGCCTGTAAGTACTATGTTGTTCATTTCTCTTTTACCTCCGGTATAACTGATACTTCGTCCTTGAGCGTCTTGAGAACAAAGTGCGTTTCAGTTGCTGACACACCCTCATATCCCTTCACAAATCTATACACCTCGTCCAGACCTGCAGCGGAATCAGTCACTATCTTCAATATAAAGTCAAAATCTCCTGTCATATAGAAGCATGCGACTATGCTGTCATTTGTCTGTATAAGCTGTGCAAATTCATCATAATATTTCGGATGTTTCAGTCTCACTTCCATGATGGCTACCATCTCATTGCCCAGCTTTTTCTGGTCAACCTCAATGGTATATCCCTTTATTACCCCGCTGCTCTCCATCTTCCTTATTCTCTCTATCACGGCCGAGACAGAGAGATTGATCTCCTCACTGATGGCCGATGCTGTAAGTCTCGCATTGTCCTTCAGGCATCTCAGTATCTTGTAGTCAATGTTATCCATTAGTTAAACCTCTGTATAATAAAATTAGATTACTCCCAAACATTTTAACACAAACACCCACAGAGTCAACGTCACTGACGATAATAATGTGGATAAAACGATAATATTCGATGACAGCACATAATCATTGTCCATATTCTTCGCCATGATGTATCCCGACACCGTAGCCGGTGCTCCAACCATTATAAGTATAGCAACAATCTCACTCGGCCCAAAGCCCATACCAATGGCAACCGGAAGGAATATGACAGGAAGAATCACAAGCTTTATGACCGTTGCCACAAGTGACGGCTTGAGCCTGGTCAATGCCTGCTGTGAGTCAAATCCAGCACCTATGGCTATGAGCGCTATAGGAGTCGCCGTCTGTGCTATATAACTGATAGTTCTTGTCGGTATGGCTGGTATCGGTATGTCAAATACAGAGAACGGGACTCCAAGCAATATTCCTATGATGATCGGATTCTTCAATATATTGACGAACGCTTTCTTGATACCCGCTGTTCCCCTCTGTCTGTCGTTTCCGCCAAATGTCAGAGCTATTACAGATATAATATTGTACATCGGCACCGCTGACACTATCATGAGAGGCGCCATGCCCGAGTTGCCACAGATATTCTCCACAAATGCAACGCCGAGAACCGCAGCACTTCCTCTTGCTCCCCCCTGCACAAATGCACCGATCATGGTTCTGTCCTTACAGTATATCAGTGCAAACACCCATACCAGCCCAAACATTATGATCGTTCCAAAGAAGCAGAACAGAACAAACTTTACATTGAGGTCGTCCAATATGGAGGTCGTCGCAATATCCCTGAACAGCAGAACCGGAAGGGCTACCTTGAACACATATTTATTCGCCACGTTGGCGAACTCTTCTGTTATAATATGTATCTTCATCAGAAACCATCCCAGAAGTATCACCAGAAATATCGGTATCGTTGCATTTATGCTGAATATAAAATTATCCATTACTACACATCCTCACAATTTTCAATTTTTTTCAAAATACCTATTGACTTTCGCTCCTATAATGCATATAATGCAAAAGTCGGTTTGATGAATAGGCGATAACGTCTGATTCAATATAACACATCAGCAACTGATTTTCAAAAAAAAATTAAAAAAGTTGTTGACAAACATTACCGACTTGTGTATAATAGGTTTTGCGTTGGTCGCAAAGGACTAACGGGGTGTGGCTCAGCTTGGCTAGAGCGCTTGATTTGGGATCAAGAGGTCGCAGGTTCGAATCCTGTCACCCCGACTTATAATCCAAAACACTGTTAAGCATTATGCGGGTGTAGTTCAATGGTAGAACACTAGCCTTCCAAGCTAGATACGTGGGTT